>JGI25328J35697_1000743_pt1 | contig 25871 bp, 42 predicted proteins | sample HigsolmetaAR203D_FD_35697 | JGI IMG/M metagenome (IMG submission 35697)
AGCTGAGCCGACACTTGCTGACGACGTGCTTCTGTGCGTCTGACAAGATCCTCGATCGCGCTCACCCGAGTAGAGCAGCCCTTGATCGTAATGCTTCCACTAGTAATCGATTAATCGACGTAGTCGTAATAACCCGCTGCAGCACGCTTGCGCTGCATGACCTTGGACGTGTACGGACAGAAGTCACACAAGTAGCGAAGCTTAGGAGGTTTCCCGAGACCAAGTTCCTTTCTGATGTCCTTGGTGTTGGGGACAAGCGCCTTCCGCTCAGAGCGGTACTCATCACAATTGTTCCGAGTGAGCTTCTTACTCTTCCAGCACTGCGCAGCATCCTCCTGGAATGTGGACTTGACCTCGTAGAACTCGTCTCCAAGGCCCTTTCCACTCATTTGCTTGATTTCCTTAAGGACCTCAAGCCGAACCTCAGGACGACGCCACTGGTGTTCATCAATATCAAACAGATTTCCGATATGCGCCGTACCCTCAGGACTGGTATGTTTCTTCTCAATCAGGTACGCCAGCACGTGGTCATCACGGGGATTGCCTTTATAATCCGGCAACTCCTCGATCGTCTTGCAGTTATGGCAGACAAGCAGCCGGATTTTGCTCAAGTCGTCCTCCAGATCTATTTCAGGTCAGGTGATTGGCGCGGTCCAAAGTGCGTTCCAGGTGATCGGTCCGATACGACCGTCGACTTCAAGGCCCTTTTCGGCCTGGAACGCCTTTGTGACTTTGGTCGTCTTCGGCCCGAAAATTCCGTCGTCCACGATCGCCCAGCCACGGGTCTTCAGTCGTGCCTGTGCCGTGCGCACGGCCGACTTGTATTTGGCGTTTTCTGTACCGTCGTGAATAAGCTTCGTTTTCGGGTACCCAAGGACGTGCCCCTTGGGGAGCGGATACGGCGGAACGGAAACCTTTGTGGTCGCGGGTTTGGCGCTGGCAGGCTTGACGGAGACGTTCTTGGCGGCGGCGGCAAACTTGGGATATCCATAACCGACGATCGTCGACATTGAGCGATAGCGTTTGGCTACCCGGTTGGCGGTGTTCCCCTCGATGGTTACAACGCGACCGAGAGAGTCTGTTGCTAGGACGACGCCGACATGATCAATAGCATAAAGGTTTTTGGACCCCTCCCAGTCAAAAAACGCAATAGCGCCTTTTCGGGGAGTATCACCAAAACGACCCTGCCGAGCAAACCATCCGGCATGCCACGGCGTATAAGCAAAATCGCCGACGATATCGACGCCGTCCTCACCTGCGGCCTGGTACGCGCACCAGACAAGGAACATGTCACACCATGCGGCCTTGTCGTATGCCGGATTTTTGTGGCGCTTGCCGTACCAAATCCCGTATTTAGTCGCGCCGTTCTTTTCCTCCGTGTAGCCGATTTCACGCTCAGCTACCGCAATAAAGTCCTCAGCCGTCAGAGCCATCGCGACGCCCCATGCTGGTCATACTCCGGAAGCGTGCGAATCTGGACGGGCGCATCCTGGTCACCGTCCTCCGGCCGAACCGGTGCCATGTCCGGGCGGTTCTCAGGAATCGGATCAGTCACCGTTGACGCCCCCAGATAACACCAGCCATCGACTTAGGCGGATAGACCGCAGGAGCGCGGCCGAAGCCGCCACGATCGGGCTTAGGCTTCCAGACAGCACCGTCGGTAGCGCCCTCGACAAAATCCGCGTTGCAGCTACGAGACGGGGGATACGCCATTACGCCACCCTTCTTCCCTGACCAAGCTTGATTCGGCGGTCATTAAAAAGGTCCGCAAGGGGATCGCCAGCACCGTCATATCTGGCGACGTATTTGAAGTTGTCTCCCAGACCGCTCCGCCTTCGGTCGGTCGCCTTAAGCGGTCGCTTCTTCGACATCCCAAAACCCCTAAAAACGTCTCCGCATATTCCAGGGTATTTAGGACAGCCCAAATCCTGGTAATGGCGATCCCATGTAACCGGGACGCTGAGAAAGGGGATCGGCGTTGGAACCCGGATACACCGCGCCAATATTGATGACGTCGCGAATTCCGATGGTGCTACGCGGTTTACCTGTGTATCTGGGGAAAACCTTTCCGATATTCGGAATAGGCGGCCGGAGCGCTGCGAGGGTTCGCGCGTCGGCGCGCATGAGGGCGTCGAGCCGATCCGTAAGGATCTTTTCCGGAAGGGACGCCCACGGCCCGGCAGGCATAGGGCTCTCCTATCTCCACGTGGGCAGATACCGGCGCATGTGCTCTGCGAATGCTGGATCGGTTTCGGCGCGCGCCGACGGGTTGACGACGGACAGACCGAGCCGCTTAGCGAGGTTCCCTAGCTCCGTGGGCGAGGTCATCAGGGTCCGGCCACCGTAGGCGAACCTCTCGATGGGGTCCCCCTTGGGTGCCCACCGGATTCCTCTGGCCTGGTGCTCCAGACCGGTCGTCGGCCGAAAGTCCTGTGGCCAGAGGTAATCCGACAGCTCGACCTTCTCCCCTTTGTGTACTCCCCGCTGATAGCTACGCTGAGTGAGCCGATTCTGAATGGCGCGCAGGAGTCGGTCGTCTCGCCTTGTCCGGATAGTCCCCAGGTACCCGTCCGGATAGGAGGAATGGGGAGCGGTCGGGTAGACGCCCGACCGCCTCGCGTCCATCAGATCCCGGTATCCGGTAGCCACGCCACCGCCGCCACCGACGGTGGCGGCGGCAGGAAACTGGGAGTAATGGCTAGGCATAACGAGGCTGGTTCGGGTCCTGGGGCTGGCGGTTGCCGAGCAGATGTGACGCGGTGTGGCTGATGGCTCCCTGGACAAGCTGTCGGCTCAGGCTCGTCGCAGCCGTACGGGCGACAGCGCCAAGGACCGGGGCGAGAAAGGCTGCCATGCGTTACCTCACTGCGTGTTCTGCCCGAACATCCGCTTTGCCCAGAAGTCGCGAAGTCCATGCCTGTTTGGCATAGTTCGCACGTTTCTCTGAGTCAGTCCGGCCTCAGGCACGTTCGGATACGCGTGCCGCATCTGGATGCCGCCGACGAAGCCAAGACGCTCGTGCACGGACCTGCGCGGCGGATGCAGCACAGCGTCGACCATGCCGCCGGACGAATGCCGGGCGACGAGCGTTCCCCTGGTCGCCTTACCGCTCTGATTCCGCCAGCTGGTGGCGGCCGACGTACCCATAGTCGGGTACTCGGTGATCGTACGGTCAGCCATCGATCTCCAATCCGCTAAATTCGCCCGAGCCAGGCGCGGCGCTCATACGTCTCGTCGGAGAACCCATTTTTACTCGGCAGCAGGCGTCCGTCAGGCATTAGACGCTGAGTTTCCGACAGGCCGAGACCGAGTGGACTACGGATTGGAGAATCCAGGACCGACAACGGCCGGTAACCCTGCGGGCGCTCCTGCTGAACCGAGTAGAAAAACGCCGTACTGCTGATCGCCCCATTGGCGAATTCGCTGTTTCGGTCCATTTTTCCTACCCGATTGCGTTAGGGTCACTTCCAGTTTAGGGAGACACGCGGTCAATCTGTGATAATGCGCAGCACCATCGCTGTGATTTCCCCTTCCGGCATCGTTACGATGTCGAATCCGGGGCGCACAGACAGGGTGATTCCCCGCGTGCCGACGAAGCCCTGAGCTATCGCGACCGCTTTCACTGCCTGATTGACCGCGCCCGCGCCGATGGCACGAAGTGCCACGTCTTTTCCGTCATAAATGGCGTGGCTCAGAGCTGCGGCAAGGGCAGAAGCGTTAGATGATGACCTGACCTTCAACACAGTCAGCCCGTTAGTGTTTTCACTCATTGTAATGCCTAAATTTCCGATTTGTGCCACTGACATCCAGGTTAAACGCACAACCGGAAATTCTGGTAAAACGAAAGAGCCCGCAGGCCGGCGGGCTCTTTTATGCGGCGCGGCGTTTTTTCTTAAAATCGCTTCCCGGCCGCTCGGTATGCTTTGCGAAGTCCTCCAAAAGATCCCGCTGGAATCCGAATTCCGCGTATCCGCGATGCAGATCCCGGGCGATATGAGCCAGTACGTAGGAATCCGCTGCGTTGTGTCGTTCGCGCGACGGGATGTGGGGGAACTCCACATCCCAGCGCTTGTACACCTCCAAAAGGATCATATCCTTGCTGGCGTCACCCGAACCGGTCGCATAGCGCTTCACGCGAGGGGGCGGGACAATGGTCGGGTACCGGACGGGATCGTCGAAGAACTCATAGAGCGTAAGCTTGACAGCGCCGCCCAGCTCACCAGATTTCGTCAGTCCGTAACGTGCTCCATACGCGTAGCCTTCCACCGCCACATGCGCGTATTCCTCCCTGGGAGCGGTTTCCGTCAGGTACTCCTGCAAGACACACATGACAGTGTTGAGCTGGTTAACACCGCTCCCCCCGCACCTGCGAGGATCGAATTTCCAAACACGAGTATCGTGGGTACCGTTGTCGTCGAGCACCGTGATTCCGAAGCCGGTATAGGATGGGTCGATTCCGATGTACTTCACTTACCCTTGCGCTCCCGCTTGCGCATCTTCAACGTAAGGTCTGCGACTTCGGCCCGGCAGCGATCCAACTCTTCCCGGTTTACCCTCTTCAAGCGTTCCTTAAGAAAGTTGTGAATCTCATCCCGGGTACCGACGTTTAGGTGCTCGCGCTGGACGTCCTCAAAAGGCAGAGGGCACGAGCACCCAGCATCATTCCCGTAAAGGAACTCCCTCGTCGTCGGGTCATACCAAACCGTCGTGTAGTCGTACTGGTAGTACCCGTCTGACCAATCAACCTTGCCGATGATCTCCAAACCGAACTTCTCAGGGCTGTAATAAGGGCCGGGATAAGTCATAGGATCACCAGGTCCAATCCCCATCCTTGACGTAGTTTTCGGTCACGTCCTGCCAACCGCCGCCGCCCACGACGTCACCAACAAAAATCTTTATCCCCTCCCGGGGAACCAGGCGATAGAGATACGGGGTGTCGGCGGTAACCTCGTCCGTCCATATCCGACGCATCTTCAGCGCCCGCTTCATCTGCGGCTCGCCAGCATAAATCCCAAAAAACGCGCCGCACTGCACGTAGTAGATGTCCGAGGGAAGATCCAGATCCTGCGGAAGATCCGCGTCGGTCTTGTCAATCACACCACGAGCCCTTTTTCCATGAGCCGGTTCATGAGAATGTCGGCCTTCGCCTTCAGATCAACCAAGTCACCGTCGTTTTCGACGACGAAGTCCATCATCGTGAGCGGTAACGTGGCGATTTCCTGAGGATGGGCCGCCTCTACACCAGGGCGAACGACATGTACGAGAATGGCACCGTAGGTACGCCGGAGAAAAAGCGCCTCATCCATCAACCGTACGTCCGGGAAGACGATTCTCGTAGCGTTCCCGGAACGGCGTGCGGCCTCATCCATCCACACCGTGGACCCAAGACTTTCGCGTGCGCCCATGCCGAGCGCCACAAGCAATTCACGCACGTCCCGGTACAGGTGTTTGGCCTCAGTCCAACCGATTGAGTCGACCAGCTCCCGCAACGGCACCGTGCGGCCGTTCTCGACGCGAATCAGCGGGCTCATCCGGTACAGGATCTCCCGTACCGGATCAGCGAATGCGACCTTCGTAAAGTTGTAGTGCTGCACAAGCGCGTCGGCAAACGTATCCTTGCCGACGCCCGCGTAGCCGTGCAATCCGACGACAGCGCTCATTCCTCATCCTCATCCACGCTGTCTGGCTGAATGCAATACCGGGTATCGCTCAGCATGACGTTCACGAGCTCGGCGACAAGGTAAGCAAGAACCCCGCAGAAAGCGAAGAAGTCAAACCACGACATCACGCCACAGCCGGAAGGTCGGCCGACATGTCGGCAAACGTGTTCGGAGCCACACGCTTCAGCTCCATGAGAATAAGCTGCGCGCACTCTCGGATTTCGGCATTGGCATCCGAGGTGTTTCTCTTTTCGATTAGCTCCCGCCATGCACGCATATTGCCCGTCACGTTGATGACGGTCGAGGTCATAACCGGGAGAACCTGGGCCGCCGCCTCACGCGCGACCTTGAGCGACTCGCCGTTATCACGCAGCAGATTGAAGATCTGCTCATAGCTATCGAGCGCCTTTTCCCAGACATCGTCCATGATGTCGGTGATGATCTTGTGCTTAAGCCCGTAACGGTTCAAGGTGGGGTGGACCGCGAAATCCTTGGGAGGGCAGTAGCGCGTCGACCGGATCGAATACGACATGTGGCGATGTCGGGTCAGCTCCCACATGAGCGCAAGGGAAACGCCCTCAAGCTCAAACGTAGCGTTTCCGTGCTCGAACACCGAAAAGTGCCGATGGTTCCTGATGTTGCTCAGATAGCCTGCGTTGGTGCGCGTAAGCGGATTCGGCTTAGACCAGCTCTCGTAACAACCGCGTCCGGCGTACTCGGCAAGAAGGTCGATGTCCGTGACGCCGGGTTCAGCTCCCAGGCGCTCTCTCACGCGGTCAGCAACCACGGTCCAGGCGATGAGTGCGACGTGCATACAGCTCCTCTCAGGGCAACTCTCAGGGCAACCACTTGTCGACGCGTGCGTCACGGTCGGCGCGAGCGATCCGGCGTGACAGCTCCCGGCTGACGTAGGCCGCGCAGCGATTGGCGTTCTCGTAAGCGACCTGATGACGCTTCCTCTCAGCCCGCGCGTCGAGGTATGCCTCTCGTGCCTCGCGGACCTCGGTGTCAGCCTCAATCAGCGCCTTGGTCGCCGTGACGCTCTTGGCCTTGGTGCCGACGGCCGCCTGCGCGCGCCGAACGTCCAACACGGATTCGGCGAGTTCCTCGCGTGCTTCCGCTTCCGCCAGCTGTCCGGCGTAGTGCGACGCCCACGCCGTCAGCTCCCCGAAGAGCGCCATCAGCGCCCGGTCGTCCAACTCCGTGATGTCCCGGGGGAGCATCGGCGGGCTGTCTGAGGGCGGTGGCGGTGGCGCGTGCAGGCTGGCGATCCTCTCCTCTGCTCTCTGTTCGAGTTGCGCCTCTCGCGCCGCAAGACGGGGGTTTTGTGATCGCCGGATCCTGCGCATAGCACTTCCCTGCGAATTCGCATCCCTTGCACGGGCGTTTGTCCGGGTCGTTGAACGCTCGCTCGGGCGGAGGATGTTCGGTCGGCTCGTATATGGCGTCGGCAATGGCTTGTGCCTTGTCCAGCAGCGGTCGGACCAGGCGCTCAACCGGCCTGACGGTGAATTCTCTGACCTGTTGATTTACCTTACATTCGTAAATGTAGGTGATCGAGTCGACGGGCAGATCCAGATATTTGGCAAGGTAGAGGTATATCTGTCCCTGCCGGATATGCGACGGGAGCGGATGAGCCATGGCCTCCCATAGGCCATTGATATCGACCAGCTCTTTTCCGTCGATTGTCCTGTGCGTGTGCTCCCGCAGCAAATCCGGGGCCTCGATCCGCAAGGTTCCTGTCGCGATCCCCTTAATTTCGATCAAGGAGTTCCCGACCCATCCGTCGGAGCTGCCGGAAATGAGCAGCTCGTCGACCGCGTTCAGCGGGACCTCTCCGTATTCGACACCAACCGCGCTCCCGCACGCGGGACATGCGCCGGGATCGAATCCGTAGTTGACTCCCCTGCGCCCACACGCCCGGCAGTCCCAGCGCCCCCTAAGGACGCCCATCTCCCGCAACCATCCCTGCCATTTGCGGTGGATGAAATGCCCTTCCTCGAAGATGGCGAGGGTCCCGGCAGCGTGCTTAGGAGGAGTCCATTCCTGTCCGGTACGGACAGCCTTTATGCGGTAATACGTCCGCCGAGGACACCAGTCAGGAGACGCCATTTCCGATGGGTGAATGACATCTTGCCGCCGCGTGTTCTCCTGATCGGCCCTCCGGAGCAGATGCAGCCGAACATCCCCGATGATCCCGCCAAGACGCTTCGCCTCAGCAAAATCGGCCAAACGCCCGCTCAGACGAGCAATTCGTCCAGGTCGTCCAGCTCCTCGGGGTCGAGGTAGTCCTCTTCGCACAGCTCTGGTAGCCGGGGCGTCGGCGGGAACCATTTGATCTCCATATATGGGTCTTTCCGGCGGGCTTTCCGGATTTCCTTTCGATCGTGTGGCGGCAGGCCACCCCAGACGCCAAATGCCTCGTTATTGATGATCGAAAACTCTAGGCATTCCTGGCGCATGGGACACACTTTGCCGTCCCAGGTGCCGTTACAGACATCGAGACAGTCCTGTTCGAACTCTGGGTCGAACCAGGGGTCATAACCCGAATCCCGGTCCGGTGGGAAGCGAATACATTTCGCTGCCTTCTCCTGGTTCCCTCCAGCAGTCCAATCAGGAGCGTTGATTCTTGGCTTGAGTACCACTACGCGGTTCCCCGTAGCTCCAAAAAGTCCTCTTCGGAAAGAACGACGTAGTGATGGCCTGCGATTTCTATTCCAAAGCGCATCGAGCGTCCCTCAACCAGGGCGTTCCGTTCCGCAATCAGCAGCTCGTCGAGCCGTAGCGTGTACTGACGCTTGTCGGTACGCTTGAACTCCCATAGCTCAGTTGGGGTCCGAACGTCACCCTTTCGCCAAGGTCCGTTTCCTGAACCGGAATTCCTGGTTCCTCCGTAAAGCGCTGCACCACGAGATTCCTGGTGTCGGGACGCTCGAATGCGGCGGTCCATCATCCCCTAACTCTCGTGGTCCTCGCACGGGTGCTCAGCGTCTTCGTGCCAGAACGCCAGCCAGTAGCCGGGAGCGAAAGAGATGACGCGAACCTCATCGTTGTACAACGACAGGCTCCCACGATCAATCTTGAAACGATTCGCGGTAAACTCGCGAACCGCATACGTCAGCGATCCGAGTTCCGACATAACGCGAACCTTGACGATCATCACAGCGCCTCCGACGACACGCAGACGAGATTCCGCCAGTTGGTGATAAGGACCGGGCGATGGCGTTCGGCGCAGTATCCGTCCGGTCCAATCGACCGCTTAATGGGGATCACCCACATGCGGACCTTCGGCTGCAGACCGAAACGCTCGGATATTGACACCTCGACCAGACGACCAAGGACCATTTCGCCGTAGTGTCCGCAGTAGAGAACGAGCGACGGGACGGTGATGACACGTCCAAGGAAGTCACGAAGCTGAAAGTCGATCTCTGCCTTAGCTCCCATGATTTCCCTTCCCCTGTTTCCTATCTCGCTGGTGTCGGAATAGCTCGTCGATGATGATGGCCGTAATAACGAAGCCGATCGCCGCTATGATCTCAGCGCTCATCACCGCTCCAGGTACTGAGATATGAGAACACCACCAAGGAAACGACTGTGGTGATGAGAGCGGCGATTATCTCCATGACGCTTATCCGGCTGTCTTGCAGGACGGATGGTCGGGCAGAACCCAGATGTTCGATGCGTACCGATATCGGTGAGTCGTGACATAGAGGAGATTGCCACGGTGACACTTGACGGCCAGGTTCCCGTAATCGTCCGGCATATTGACGATCTCCGCAGGATGCGGGTCCCATGTGGAAATCGGCGCATCGCCCAAGCCGTTCTCGTCCTGACTCTCAGAGCACCCCGTCAGGGCAAGCGCGGCGACGAGTAGCGCGCTACCGACGATTGCTGATCTCATCTGTTCCCGTTCTCTTTCCCGACATCAGGATCAGTGCGGCACGGATGATCACGCGGATGAATCCGCCGAACCACACGCCGATCAAGAAGGCTTTCAGCTCAATAAGCTGATCGTTCGCCGAAAACAGCACCACAGCGAGGAAGATAAAAAGGAAAACAAAGCGTGCGACATCCTCCATCTCTCGTATCCGCTCTTCGGTCACGCGGCCTCCCGACTGTAGTGCTCCCGGTCGGGGCGCGCCGACTGATCCAGGATCTCGGAAATCAACCGATCCTGTAGGCCAGGATCGGAGCGGAGATATTCAAGCGTCGCGTCCTTTCCCTGCCACCTGTTGTCATCCAGGATGTAGTAGGCACCGCGACGCTGAATGATCCCATACAGCACCGCATAGGTGAGGATTTCCTTTGCGGTGTCGAATTCCCCTCGCGTGAAACCGAGGAACGGCGCGTCTCGGAAGTAGAAATCGACCGTCGACACCTGCTGGGGCGGCGCGGACTTGTTCTTGATGGTACGGAATTTTATGACCTGTCCGACGCGTGCTTTCCCGTGGCCGGGCCGGGTCTCGTCAATGAATTCATCCCTCTTGACTTCGACCCGGGTGTAGTAAAAATAATTCTTTGCGTTTCCACCAGGCGTAGTCTGTGCGGTCCCCTGCGGGGAGAAAACGCCGATGGCGTCTCTCCACTGATTGATGATCAGGCCAGTTATCGGCCGATCCTCCCCCGTCAGGCTGCGTCGTGTCGCTTTTCCGGCCTTGCGGAAAAACTTCCCCGTGAGCCGCGCGCCAACGGCCATGACGGACTCGTCCATCGCCTTTTCCGCCTCCTCGGCGGGGATCAACGCAGGATAAGAGTCCAGAACGATGAGGTCGCACGCGCGCTGCTCTGCGAACTGCAGCATTGTCTCGTAGGCTAGTTCCATGTCCTGCGTCGACAGGACAACAACACGCGAGTTGTCGACGCCGATGGCCTCCGCCTGCCCAGTGTCGTATTTCTCTGCGGCGACCCACAGAGTGGTGAAATTGGGGTCCTTAGCCTGATTGGCGGCGACGGTCTTGAAGGCAATGGCAGTCTTTCCATGGCTTTCGCGGCCGATGATCTCATGCCATTGATTAACCGGCCATCCCCCACCGCCAAGAATGATGTCCAGACCCAGGGAACCGCTGGTGATCCGACCGGTTACCGCCATTTCCGAACCGGTTACGAGCGTACCCTCACCGAGTTTCTTATTGATCTGGCGGACCAATGCAAGGGTCTCTGGTGTCACGTTTCCCCTTGTTGATACGTGAGGCCATGCGGACAGAGATTAGGTGTTTCTCCGCATGGCCTCAACCGACGTATCAACTCGATGGGCAAAAAAGTTCGGTATCGATTTGGTTACGCCGCCATCGTCAGGTCGACGACGTCACACATCCCCGCCACACACGCCAATTCCTGGCTCCCCAGCGTGGCGTCCTCATGCTCGTAAAAGGGAAGGTCCTCCCACCTGACGACAGGGAATTCCGAGACCAGTCTCTCGTAGGTCTCCTGGTCGATCTCCTGATAAGGGGCCTGGGCGTAGACATGGTCTTCGTCGGCGTACGGGAGGAACGTCACTCCGGTGATATCGCGAAGGTNGTCCCAGACCCATTCGCGAACCTTGTCCCACTCGTCACGGCGCACGCTGACCGTCACCGACGGATTGTGCTCGCACCAGGAGCGCCGGAAGAGCAACCAGTGCTCCAGGTGGTCGATGGCAGTCAGGTCAGCCCGGGTCTTCGCGCCCATGGGAGCGGCGATGGGAAACGAGAAGACCCATGTCGTATCAGGAGCGGTGCGGTCCGGTTCAGCCGGAACCCCGCTGTCCGCCATGAGCCGAGCGAGGGGGTCCTTCTTGTCGGCCCTGACACGGCGGATGTAGTACTGAGCGTGCCAGGGGTGGATGCCAGATGCGCACCTCGCGAGCTGGCTCACAGTCCCTGACGGCTTGATGCAGGTGATGGCGGCGCTGACGGGGATTCCAATCCGGGTGGCCTCAAGCGCGTTGGTCGCGCGGGCCTGCGTCACTAGCATGCCAAGCCATTCCTCAGTGACTTCCGAGATAGCCGACAGCTGCGGATGGTCATATATCCCGGTCAGGCTGACACCAAGCAGGCGTTCCTCTTCGGCATTGCGCCGCCACTGGGGACGCAGGAACGGAAAATCAGTAAGGGTGCTCTGCCACGTCCCCAGAATCGTCGCAAGCTGTACCTTACGACGAAGCTCAAGAAGGGAGTCCGTCGGTCGGACAATGACCTCGGTGAGGTTGCAGAATGACATGGGCCGGAGCTGAATTTCCCCACAGGGATTAGTTCCGTAATCGGTTGCGCTGTCCCTGAGCCCGTTTCGCGCGGCCTGACGCTGAGCAGCAGAGCGATTGAATATGCCACGCTCCCCGGAACCACTCTCGACGAGGATGTTCCATTCCCGGTCGAACTGCTCGCGAGAGACGGAATCCGTGTACACGGCCGAAATGTTGGCTAGTGCCCGGTGGGGATGGGTGTTGTACCAGTCCCCCGATTTTGCAGTCGCCATCTCCTCGTCACCCAGATCACTGAGCGCGATCATCGCTGAGCGGCGAACGCCGCCGACGACAACCACGCTGGCGATCTTGCAGGCGAGGTCATGAACCTCAATGGGCCGCAATTTCCTGCCGCGAGCGTTATTCAGTACCTCGATGGTGTACTCAAACAGTTGGCGAAGGGGTTCAGGACCGCTGGCGCGACCGCCGAACGTACGAAGGCGGGAACCGGCCGGACGAATCTGGGACAGGTCGTACGTCGGTGTGACACCGTACTCCCACAGATAACTGATCAAAGCGCGATACGCAGTCGCCCATCCCAGTTTGGAATCACCGACAATGATATTCGGAATGTTCGTCACCTGACGGGTCTCGGCAACCGGCGGCAACTGATCGACATATCGCCGCTCAACGGAATACCCAACTCCAGTGCCGTTCATCAGGATATACAGGATCTCAGAGAACGCCGCCAGACTGTCAATGGGCAAATACGAACAATTGTATCCGGCCACGTTGGACAGCTCCAGCGCCTTACCGGCGGTCATGAGCGCGCGCATTGACGGCATGACCTCAAGATTGCTGATGGCGTGAAAAAGCTCCTGAACGAGCTGAGGATCGGGCACGTACCCATGCTTGCGCTTCAGGTGCGCGACCATGAAATCAAGGTAGCGCTCGACGGACTCCGTCCACTTCTCCCGCCGGTTCTTTTCGTCGACGTAACGCGCGTAGCGGGAAAGAGCGATGAACTGACTGTAGGGGTCCTGAAGAGACCCGTCAGGGGCGAGAACACTCAAGGGTCTGTCCTTACGGGGTGAAAAGCCTGTCAGTTATGCGACCCTGGCCACGATGTGACGCGGGTTGTAGTTGCTGCTTCCGTCGTGAATCTGCCTGGCAGGCGTAGCGGGAACGCTGGCGTCCGACGGCAAACCTGCGTCGCTCCCCGTCTGGAAAATCGGGAACCCGCAGTCGTAGCAGCGTTTCCGCGCATTAGAGTTCGGAGGTTGCATGTAGTTGCGCGATCCGCAGCCTGGGCATGTTTCGTTCAAATGGGCCGACCTGAGCCCCTTGGGTATCCGGATCGGCCGATCGAACTGCTGCTGAGGCTGTTCCTCTCGTTCCTGCTCCCACCAGGGACGGTGCTTGGACACAGGAGACGGCTGGGCGACAACGGGCCTTCCTCCGCGCAACTCCGCTAGTTTCTGCGCCCAAAACTCGCTCATATCCCCAGCCTTTCCGAGTAATGCAGAATATCGGCTTCGAGCAGATGTGCGATCGTAATTAGCGTGCCAATTTTGATCATCGTCGCCGTCTGCTTTTCTGCCTCTTTTAGCAGTTCCGGCGGCGCTTGCTCACCGTCTTCATTAAGAATAATGTGGATCAGCATTTCGGAAACAATGGCAGATAGCCTGTCGACCTCATGCGACAACGGCATGACCATCGCAAACCGACGCATGCTCTCCGCTGCCGCGAGTTTCAGCCCTTCGGAGCTTGGAGGCACCAGCCCAGCTCGCAGCATGATCGGAACAGGGTTTGTCCCCCGGCAAAGGTCCATGACCACGTTCTGTCGGAGCCGGGTCGTTACATACTCCTGTTCTTCCTCTGGCGTCACTTCGCATCACTCCAGCGCTCGACAATCGACAGCTCCCCGGTGACCGGTACACGAAAGAGTCGCTGAATTTCCTCGCCGATTGCGGCCTCCCGCACTGCCTCAGCGACACGTTCGGCGATTTCCTTAGGCGAATGAACGACGATTTCGTCGTGCACGGTCAGAATCATTGTCGCCCCTTCCGGTAACCGCTTACGCAACCGGACCATAGCCAGTTTCATAAGGTCGCCACCGGACCCCTGAATATGCGCGTTAAAAGCCTGCCGCTCCGCCTTGGCGCGGACCTCGTCGTTCGAGGAGAGCAATTCCGGGAGACGCCGATAGCGACCGAGCAGCGTGCGCACGTGCGGCGGACGCTGGCGACGGGCGGTCTCGATGACGTACGACCGGTAGCGATAGATCTCCGGGAACATCCGCCGATGCGTGGTCATATGCTGCTTGGCCTCGGAAACCGGGATTCCAGCCATGTCCGCGACCTTTGCAGGACCAGCCCCGTAAACAATGGCGAAATTGAGACCCTTGGCCACTGACCTCATTTCCTTGGTGACTTCCTCGACATTGACACCGAACACCAAAGACGCCGTCATGGTGTGGGGATCGACTCCGTTCAGGAAGCCCTCGTGCAACGCTCCCTTACCGATAAAGTGCGCAAGAATTACCAGCTCAATTTGCGAGTAGTCGAAGACGACGAACACGTAACCGACGTCGGCACAATAGGCGCTCCTGATGCGCTTGCCATCCTCGGTGCGAGAGGGGATGTTCTGCAGGTTCGGTCCGGACGACGAAAAGCGCCCGGTGCGTGCGCCGACGGGGTTGAAGCTGCCGTGAACCCGCCCATCAATGAGGATGCGTGGCTTGTCCGGGTCCCCTTCCACGCCAAGAATCCCGTCGACATAGGTGCCGATCAGCTTGTCGACGGCCTGGTACTCCAATATCTTCGCAACAACAGGATTATTTGCGTACGGTTCGAGGGCGTCCGAATCCGTCGAGTAGTCGTACAGCGTGATCTCCTGGCCGTTTCGCTTCTTCTTAAGACCTCCCTTGGTAAGTTTCTGCGGCTTGAGGCCCTGTCCCCCTTTGCTTCTCGGAAGNTANAGAACCTCGACCTTTTGCTTGGGAGAATTCAGATTGAACACACGGCCAGCGCGCTTATAGATTTCGGTCTGAATANCGACTTTGCGTTCCCGCAGTTCCCTGCCGAACTCCTCAAGGACCGAGCCGTCAACCGGAGCGCCGTGCAACATCATATCGATGATCCCAGAGAGGTTGGTCATCTCAAGGTCGCAAAGACTCCGGATTCCCAACCGGTCGATGAGAGGATCAAACCGGCGATATAGCAGCCACGTGAAAAGGCTGTCCAGATAGGAATATCTGGCCACTTTGGAGAACGGAAAGTTGTCAACTCCGTTCTTACCGATCTCCTCCTGGTCGTAGTCGACGCCCCAGATGCGATTGACCTGAGCCTTCAGACTCTTCTGCTGGTTTTCGTCGATCAGTGCAGAGGCAATCTGGGTGTCGTAGTACGGCTCGGCAGGCCGGTTTCCGTCCCGGTATTTGGTCACCGATCCAATGTCAAAAGGGGCGTTGTGCGCGACCTTCACGCGGTCCGACGAAAACAAAGGGTCGAGGATCTCAAAAACCTGGGAGGGACGAAGCTGCTCAGGAGCCTTAGACCAGATTTGGACCGTGCGGTTTTGGAGCTTCCCGGTCTTCGTCAGGCGCGGCTCTTTTCGCGTGCCGACGATGCGGTCACCCCGCTCATGTCCCATCGGGATAGTGACTGCCAGTCCATGCGTGGCAAGCGACAGCCATGTGACGGTGTTGTGAGCTGGGATGCTCCGGTAAGGACCGACGGTTTCGACGTCGAATGCGAAAGCGTCGTACCTCAGGAAGTGACGCAGTACCGCGTCAAGATGCTCGACGCTGAGCACGATGTTCCGGCTGTAGGCCACCATTCCCCCGTTGTGGTGTGGTGTATGCACGGCCCGCACGCCAGTGGTGGTCAGGCACAAGCGTGCGGGCCGTTGGGGAAGATCAGGCGGTCAGCTCGTCGACGAGGTCCTCAAGCTCTTCACGCGTGTTGAAGAAGAGGATCGCCTCGTCGTAGACCTGGTCACGAAGCTTTGCCAGCTCACCGGGATCAACAAGGCCAAGGCCCTCGTCCTCGACCGCGTCGGCCGGGACCGGGACGATCTGGTACTGGGTCTTAGTACCCTTGCCGGTTCGCTGGATCTCCCAATACAAGTCGTCGCGGTCGATAGGAGCGGTCCGCCGCTTCTGGGCGAACGCCGCGAGGGTCTGCGCAGAGCGCACACCAGTGCGCCAGACCAGAACCTTCCTGCTGGCGACGTCCAGGACGTTGAAAAGGATGTACGTCTTCGGGCGGTCGCCAGCGCTGCACAGAGGGCAGTCATCGTCCAGCCCGGTGTACGTGCGGCCGTTGACCCAATGGGCATGGAACACCGCAAACGGGTCCGGCTGCAGAAACTTCACGATGACGCTGTCACCATCGTCGATCTTCAGGTACTGCGCGCCGCCAAGGTCGGCGGCAACCTTCTCGACGGCCTCCCACCCCTTGCTGACCCGGCCGGTACGGCGAATGGTCCCGGGACGGCGAGAATCCTGATGGTTCGGCGGGCGACGATGCGAGGAACGGCGAACAGGACGCTCGTCGCCCTCATCCTCGTCGTCGTCATCCTCGTCCAGGGGGGAAACACCAGAGTCGTACAGCTCATCATCCTCATCGCGCCGGGAGCGACGCACAGGGCGTACCATCAGTTATCACCTACTTGACACAATGCACATAACTATCAGTGTCTGCGTATCTCGCGACCTTCTTGAGAATCGGCCGGAATTGATCAACGATCAGTTCCTCAGCGATATCAAGGAGTTCTTCGGCCGACTTTCCCGGGTAGTCCTCATCGGTCAGCTCGACCGTTATTGAATCTTCCCGGAATTCGTACGGCCCGGTATTCACATGATGCGTGATCGTTCGGCTTACTTTCACGCGGCGATCGCCTCTCCTTTGCGAAGCGCAGCAAACAACTTGTGCGCCCGAACCGCGAAATTCGACTCACGAATCGGACGCTGGTGGGGATAGAAAACCCCCTCTTCGATGGCGATCCTAACGAGGCCCACGACTTGTGAGCGCGTGTAAAGGCGGCGCGAACCCCTGACATCCTTGCCCTTGGCGCGATGCGTCGGCTTGGGCAGGATGCCCTCACGCTCCCACTTGCGGATGGTCACCGCCTCCCGGTTAAGGGCCTTGGCGAGCTGACCAAGAGTGAAGAATTCGCACCGCTCGCCGTTCACCCGGTAGTACCGGGGCTTCAGCCCGGCGAGAAGGTCACGTCCCTCGCTATTGGAGCGCGGCTTGGTCTTCCAGGGGAGCGTGGTAGTGGAAGTCACTTCAGTTTCTCCAGGGCGTAACTGATGTGGGTGCTGATGCAGGCTTCCAAGTCGGCCTCAGAAATCAGCCCTCTCTGCTGGCAGGCGTAAAGCTCATCCTGGTCAAGCTCCTCGATTACGACCTGCCGGAAAACGAGATGGCTAATTCCCTTCTCCTCAGCCAACTTTCGGACTTTGTCGACGTCGAGCGTGGTGCTCACCTTCCGACGTCTAACAAATCCTCGATATGTCGCCTTACCCACAATTAATGGAGTGGTCAGCTCCACCGATTGCGAGCCGCGATCATCAATCTCGCCGATTTCTTCGGCGATTTTGAGCAGCTGTTTACGGATCATTTCCTTGCGCTCGACCAGCTGCTCAAGGTGCAAAAGCTGACGGAAAAGACGCTCGGCATCCTCTGGTACCGCAACCGACGACACGGGCGTGACGCGTGTCCTACGCACGCGAACACGACGAGGGCGACGAGCACGGCGCATCCAGGGACGTCCTTCCGTCAGTAGTTGGTACGCCCCCCAAAGGGGGAAAGACTTTACTCCCGCTATGCTCCGACTTCAACTAGATAGTGCCCGAAACGGAAGGACTCTTTAGATCTGAGTTGGTATGTAAGGTCTACGACACGTAAAGACCACAATGTTCGAGTTAGGTGGTCATGGGAGCGCTCCCATCGCGTCACGCGGCGAGGACCTGCCGAACATGCTCGCTCAGGCTGGTCACATCGTCCGCGATCAGACCACCGTTGTCGGCACCGCCGTCCACCACCGCTCGCGCCACGCGTCTCCGCAGGTCAAGGCGGGCGTACGTACGTTCTTCGATCGTGCCTTCGGTGATCAGGTCAACGACGGTGACCTTCTTATGCTCGGAGCTGGCGCGCACGTGCCGGGCGTCGATCTGCGCCTTCTGTCCGGCGCTCCGTGCCGGATCGAGGTTGAGCAACCAATTAGCGATGGGGAGATCCACGCCGTACGCACCAGCGTGAGACATAAGGAAGACTCTGAGAGACGGATCGTTGTGAAAATGATTCACAGCAGCTTGTCGGGTTGCTGCGTTCATCCCGCCGTGGTAGGTCACGACACCGTAATCGCGAAGCTCGGTAGCGAGGTAGGACAACAGTGCCCGGAACCGGGTGACGACGATGACCTTCGCCGCGCCGTCGCCCGCGAAGATCCGGGCGAGACCATCACGGAGCATGGTGATCTTGGCTGACTCGGGAAGGTCAGTGAGCGCGCCGGACGCCACGAGCCGACGAGCATACGCCGACGGGCTGCTCTCCAGAAGCGGCGGATGTGTCAGCAGCATCTGCGCGGCGAGGTGTACCGCCATGACCCTACCTGCCGGGGTTCGCTCGTCCGGCCGATCCCCGCTGTAGTGCGAAAGCACGTCGAAGCGCTCGCGAGGCGGGAGCTGTTCCAGCTCGACTGCTAGGTCCTTCATAATCGCCCGGTAGACGGCCGCCGTACGCTCGTCCATCGTTACGGCCCACCGCTCCCGGTGCGGCGTAGGCATATAGGGCGCGACCTGGGGATCGTCGGCCCTCAACCGCAACATCGCGGGCGCGATTTTTTCGTGCAAGACGTGTGTGTTCCTGTATCCTTTTACGTTTCCCCAGTAGTCGCGAATGATGTAGGCGCGATCAAAGGCTGCCTCACCTCCGAGCAATTCGGGATCCAGCCAGCGGTAAAGCTGGAAAAGCTCCTCCAGCTTGTTTTCGATCGGTGTCCCGGTCAGCCCCAGACGATAGGGTGCGTTGAGCTTCCGTACCGCCTTGGTAACCCGGGCGGCTGGGTTCTTAATCACAGTCATTTCATCCGCGATGATCAGCCCCGGGCGCATCCGCCGAAAAACCATTCTGTCCGTAGCTACAGTCTGGTATCCAGCGATCACATACTGAGGCTTAAGCTCTCCGATCCTCTCGTATGCGCGCCGACGCTTTTCCGGTCCCCCGTCAACGACGATGCAATACCGTTCCTCAGGCACAATGAGGTAGTCCTCACCAGCCCTGATCTCCTCGGTCGCAACATCGGTGAATCTGGCGATAGCGGCGGCCCACTGCCATCTCAGTCCGGCAGGACACAGGACCAGTACCTGGTCAACCTTGCCGAGTCCGAGCAGTTCCTCGGCCGCCGCGATTGCCGTGATGGTCTTTCCCAGACCCATATCGAACGCGAGCAAGAAGTTCCCGCGTTCGATCAGCTTGTCGACCGCTGGCTCCTGGTAGGGATAAAGCGGCACCTTCATTACCACGTCCACCAGGAACGTGGTGTACCAACTTTGGTTATTCCCGCGCCCTAAGCCAGGGAAGAAGTGTTGCCGGAACAACGGTGTCTACCATGACACGGATTTGGCGAGCCGTCATGTCACCGACGTCCTTACCCTCCAAGTCCGGGATTCTGCGGTAGTCGGGAACAGCGATTCTCAGACCACTTCCCATGTATTTTCGATACAGCTTGTCCCGGGCTTGCCGTCCGGGTGCGTCGTCATCCATGAGGGACACAAGGCAATCTGTCCGCTCTTTTATCAGCTGCATTTGCCTGTCGGAGACGCTCGCGCCGAATGAGGACACCGCGCCTGTGTATCCGAGAGAGTACATCCGCACGGGATCAAGCGGGGACTCCAGAAGGAACATCCGCGTAATCCCCTTGGGCACGGTCTCCAGGCCGAACAGACAACGGCTCTTTTTCAGCGTCTTCGGATAGTTACTGAAATACCGATAGTCCTCGGCTTTTTCTTGCCATCCGAGCAGCGTCCCGTTCTCGTCTCGGACAGGGATGATCCAAAGCTGGCGGTCTGGGTCCCACAGCACGCCGTAGTGCTCACAGGCGTCAGCCGTCAGCCCCCGCCGACGCAATGCCCACCGGGGCGGTGGTACGAACAAGGCGAGTGATGCTTCGGTGATTTCCTCGGTCCGCTCGGATTCCCTCTCTGTTTTTGCGAACAGGCGTTCGACAACCTGGATGGTCCCCTGGCGCTGAATCCACGCGACCGCCTCATCCTCCGATGCATGGAGCATGTAGGCGACCAAGTCGACGAACCTGCCGGAGAACTGGCACGACCAGCAATTGAACAGACCCGTTCGCGCGTTAACGCTGAAACTCGGTCTTCGGTCGACCCGGCCCAGCCGTTCCAGATGAGCCGGGCACCAGCAGTTGATCTCTCCTGAGTCGTCAACACGGTAGACCCGGATTCCAAGCTTGTGTACGGCCCCGAGAATATCGCCGGGGATTACGTCAGCGTTCTTCGGAACAGCCTTCCAGCCTGACCTAACCCGTCTTCTCATCCTCCAGCTCCCTGGGAAGCTTCCCCCATCCCGGACAGCGGTTTCCCAGCGGATGCCGCCAATCCCGTCCGGGAATGGTGTGAAAGTTCAGCGTCCCGTCCTTCTTCAGCTGGATGTCCCGGCGACCGCAATAAGCACAACCGCCGTGGTCAGGATGCGAACGAAAAGGCTTCTTCTCGGAGGTATCCGAAGTCGTCTCCGTCTTCTTCGCCCGAAGGATCATAGGGAAGTTCCGCAAAAAGCGGAGGGTCCCAATACCATGAGTAGTACGCCTCGCACGGAAGCGCGTTTCGCGCGAGCATGAGCTTGATCTTGACGATGTGCGGATCTTCTGTGCGCTCCGCGCCAAAAACAGCGTCGGAGTCCTGCACGAAAGAACTGGTGTAGCCGACCGAATACGGCGTCAACACACGCCCGTTCATCTTCGATTCAAGCGCCTGCGTGGTAACGACGATCGGAATCTGAAGTTGCTGGGCGAGTCTCTTCAATGCCCGTGTGATATTGGTGAGTGCCTGCGGACTTCCTTTCTTCTCCCCGTATTCGTCGTCCATCATATAGGCACCGTCGATATAGACGATGTCCGGTTTGAGGCTCTCAACTTTGGTTCGCAGACCGGTGACGGTGAGAACCGAAAACGTGTCCTGGGTGAGGTAGAAGTCCGGCAAGAGCTTGGCCTGGTTCACGGCCCTTTCGAGCTTGGCCAGCTCGGTTTTGGTAAGCGTTCCGTTCCTCAGACGCGTATGGGAAACTCCAGCCCGGATGGAGTCGAGCCGCTCGAATTGCTCGGTGTTCGACATCTCGAAGCCGACAAAAAGCGGCGAGTAACCGCTTTCGTTGGCGGCCTTGGCCATGAGCAGAAGCGACGTGCTCTTCCCCACCTTCGGCGGCCCGACGAAGGTGATCAGCTGACCTGCCTCAAAACCGGACAGCGCGTTATCGATCGCAGGGAAGCCCGACGGAATCCCCCGCAGACGACCGTCGAGCTTGGCCAGCTGGCGATAGTGCTCCATACGCTCGTCTGCGTTGGTCGCCAGATTGATGTCATGATCGGTTGGCGTCATCCTGGCCACGTCGGCAAGCGCCGTGTGCAGCCGGGCGATCACCCGATCAAGGTCCCCGTCCAAATGGAGTTGGGCGGCCTCCGTGATCCCACGTTCGAGCAACGCAAGAGACCGGTTCCGAACCATCCGATCGGTGAGGTACTCCAGCCCTTCCGGACTCTGCACCAATTTGTAGGTCGGATAATCCGCCTTCACGGCGGCGACGCTGGGCACCTTGCCGTACTTACTGGTGTGCTCCAGGATGAGCGTCCAAACTCGGGCAGACGCAGGATCAGAAAACCAATCCGGAGTAATGCACGCGGCCGGACCGAGCTTGCCGTCAGCCACCACACGCGAGATCAGCAGGTTTTCGACGTCCATTTAGAAATACCCAATCTGCCTGACGTTCTCAGGAGTGACGAGACGCCCCCATCGCCCGTATTTCAAGGCGTGCTGAGGGTTGGTCGTGTACACGGCCGCCACATAAGGCATGGTAATGAGCTGACGGCCCAGGACATCAGGCTCATAGCTCCACACTCTGCGGATCGGTACAGATTTCCGGTCCAGGTACTCAGCCAGCGCTTCGGCAAAATCCGGTGGGCCTAACGTGATCACCTCGTATTCCTGGTTGTCCAGCCACGACCGGTTGGTGATCGCTGTCGCCACCAGCTCATTCAGCTGCCAGCGTGACAGCGGATCTTTGCCCAACCCGAATTTGCGGCGCACGCGATACGGGTCTTTCCAGAACTTAACATGGTGCGGAGGAATCCCAAGAAGGTTCTCCCACTCGACCAGGAGCCGGGGATACAGCTGATTGCTGATATCACCACGCTCCATCGTCATACTCCACAGCATCAACGAGCAAAAGNATCCGCGTACGCGGGAAACCAAGGCCATAAACGGCGTATTCCGTTCCGTCGACACCGCGATCGATGACGAACAGATAGGTTTCCTTGAACCAAAAACCCTGATCCCACGCCTCAGCGACCATCAGCCGTTCCATCCGGTTGATTGCCTCTATGCACACATCAGGTTGTGTGTCGATCGGAATCAGGGCATTGCGCATGAAGAACCGGACGTAGGAATCAGCGGTCACGGCGCAGCCCCTTTCCTCCAAGCGTGACGATGTCGAATGCCTCGAAGGCGAATTCGGCCATCGCAGTGCCGTACAGCTCGCGCCAAACCTCAGGCGCGAAATTGCTGGTCACAATGGTCGGCTTCGCGGCGGCGTGGCGGTTCCTGAGAAGTCTCTGAATTTCGTCCCGTGCCATATCCGAAGCGGTCCTGTGCTCGTGTCCGAGATCGTCCAGAACCAGCAGCGGAACCCGGTTGATCTGGCCGATTAGGTTTTTGATGCTCCAGAACAGATCGACGGCTCGCGGCTCCCCGCGATCGGCCTGAACGCGCAACTTGTTCTCCTCAGCGAGCGCGGCAACGAAATTCGCGGCCGTGATGAACCTGACGCCAACGCCACGGCGGCGGATCTCGTAGGCGACGGCACACGCGAGAGCTGTCTTCCCCGTACTGGGCGGCCCACAGAGCAAAATGCCCTTTCCCAGGCGCTCACGAGCATCGTCAGGGCCGATCTTCACACGGTTGACCCAATCCTGCACAAAGGCCGTGCAAACGTCTCTGGCGCGTTCTGAGGGGGCGTTATACGGTTTCCAGGTGTTCAGGCCCCGGGCAAGGTGCTTGGCCGGAAAACCACGCTGGGCGAGATTTCTCCGATAATCCGGCTCGCCGGACGCAACGGGCAGGCTGCTGATGGTGCGCTCGGTCATCACCGCTTCTTCCTCCGGAATTCGGCAAGCATTTCGGCGCGCCACCTGGCTTCGTCGAACTCACCGTTTTCGTCGAGCCACGGCTCGGATTCGGACATCCAGTCCTCAGGCCGGTAGGTTTCGGGGTCCATGAGGCGGTCACGCTGCGTCTTTTCGACGTGACTCAGGAGCAAGGTGCGCTTGGCCAGGAAGTCGCGCCACGGCGGCGGTCCGTCGGACCGGTAGCCGGGCACGGTGGCGTAGGCCCGGATCATCGCCCGGATGGTGTCAGGGCTGGTGCCATTGGTCTTCCACCGGTTGAAGGTGGCGGCGAGCTTGACCCTGTCGGCGACGTCGATCCCCCGACGGAGATCAGGGGCGTGCTGCTGTAGCTCCCGCACGAACGCGAGAGCCAGACCCATCCCGCTGTCAGGATGGGGCTCTCCCCTCTTACGTGCCGGAACCGTGGGCAGGTCCTCGTCTCCGAACAGAACCTCCTGCGGGTTGTAGGGGTCTGGTTCCAGCGTCCGCCAACGCCCGCGCGCCCTTGGCGCGTGGGCGCTATATCCCGTAGGGATATAGCTTCTCTTAGAACTCTCCGTAGGAGAGTTCTTTATTGACGTCTTGGGTGCAGATTTTTCACTAGTTACTACTGGTCTCTGAGTTGATACATCCCAACACAGATCAGGAGACGTATCAACAGCTGCAGAATCTGCACTAGTTGATACGTCGGCAGTGCTCGCCGTCCAGTTCTCCGATGGGGTGATGTAGCGGACAACGGCCTCGTATCGCCCAGCTGAGGCAGGGATATCCTCGTCCGCCACCGTCTGGATGATCCCTCGTTCCTCAAGCCGGTTCAGCGCGTCGTACACGGCTCGTTTCGACGCCCGGACTTCGCGGGCGATACGATCCACACCGACCCAGGTCATCCGGTGATCCGCGCCCGCGCTGTTCGCCAGCCTCAACAGCACCAGGAGCGTGACGCCCTTGATGTCCTGAGGGGCTTTCTCCCACACTTCGGAGATGATTTCGATGGCCAATTCGCCGCCTATTAACTACCGCGTTTGTATAGAGGGCAGATATGTGTCATCCTTTTTGTGTGGGCCGGGTTCCCTTCCCCGTGCTCCCTTTCTCCTGCCCTCTCTTGGGTGCGTGGATGGTGGTGTCCGCCGCCCACCGGGTTTTTTCCATGCCCGGTGGGCGGCTTTGTTTCAGCTCCCCCACTCGCGAGCGAGGCGTTCGAATTCGTAGCGCTTCATCTTCTTCTGAACCTCGCCACGACGGGGACGACCGCGCCCTGCCAGCCGGACCGTTTGCTTGCTCTCGTCGATCAGGACGCTGACCTCATCGTCGGCGGTGTTGCGCGGCTTGCCGCGAACCTTGGACGCCCGGCTCTCCGCGATCATTGCGTCCAGCTTGTCGAGCGTGTTCGGCAAATCGTCCTTCAGCAGCACGCGCAGGTGATGCCGGACCGCCAAGGTGAGCGGACCGAACCGTACGCGCTCCATCCTCTGTGCGGAGAGTGCCCAATCGATGTTGGACAGCGCCAGATACACAAAGGACAGCGTCGTGACCAGATCCGGGATGTCCGACTCGTCTTGCTCGTTCGGTTCCGGCGACCGGACCGTGGCCTGTGCCTCGTCGGCCGCCGCCAGCTCCTGGGGTTCTGCGGTCAGCTCCGGAAGCTCATCGGCGGACTCATCGACAGGTTCGTCGTTCGTGGAGCCACCCGGCTCGTCGTCGCCCTCTCCCTCAGGCTCTTCTTCGTTCTCTTCGTCGGCTGCCGTGATCTCGTACAGCGCAGCGGTGAGGTCGAGAACGGTGATCCCGGCATCACGAGCGGCGAGGAAGAGGTTCTCGGTGGCGACATCGGCCGCTTGCTCCGGGTCGTCACCCCACGCAAGCAAGAGGTAGACCTCGACGTCCGAGTCGTCGAGGTGAGCAGCCAGCTCTTCGATCAGCGCTTCGATCGGATCAGTACCAGAAGGAATGGCCGTCGTGGCGTCCTTGAGGATGCTGCTGCCGCGCCGACCAGGCCGACTGGACTTCACAGCCTGGTACTCCAGCCCCACGTCCTTCAGCCACTGGGCTGCATGTTCCACGGCCTTGGTGGTCAGCGTGGCGTCGGCCGGGAGGTATACCGCGCGGACGTCACGCGGCGTCTCCGCTTCCACTTCCAGCCACTGGTCGAGAAGATCGCCGATGGTGTCAGCCTTGACCTGACCAGCCCCGGCGACGGCGAACACAACAGGCTTCGTCACTGATCATCCATTCTCGTGCGGACGTATGGGCCTGAGTGTCCGGCGCGTATCAACTACGAGCGCAACTCACGTATCAACTCGCGCAAGAAAAAATCCTGTGGGATTTTTCCAATTTTCCCGTTTTCCCAGGTCACGGGAGGTCAGGTATCCGGCCAGTCACTCTGCGTGGCTGCCGGGCGCGCGGCAGGGCGACGGCATCCGGCACCTCGGCACGCAGCATCAGCTGGCGGATACCGGCGACTACGGCCGCCGCTGCGAGAGCCGTGACGATTCGATCATCCACGTAGGTCAGGCCATAGCAGATGCCTGCCACGACAACGAGCTGAACAAGAGGCCAGATGCGGCGTGGCCAGGCGGCGCGCACAGCCTCCCACGCCATCCACGCCGCCAGCCCAATCAGGACAACCTGCATCACTGCTCAGG
>JGI25328J35697_1000781_pt1 | contig 25003 bp, 15 predicted proteins | sample HigsolmetaAR203D_FD_35697 | JGI IMG/M metagenome (IMG submission 35697)
TGCCACGTCCCAGCTGGAATCATGATGGCGTCATCTTCGGACACATTCCTTTCAAATTCCAGACGGTCTTTGCGTCCACCCATTTGCACAAGTCCCTGTCCTTGTTCAATGCGGATGAACTGATCGACATCGGGATGCACTTCCAGACCGATATCGCCTCCGACATCGATGCTCATCAACGTCACCTGCAAATGTTTTCCCGTCCATATTGCTGTCCGATAATTCGGATTCCGTTTGGCGGCTTGCTCGATATTGACCACGAACGGTTGACCACCGTAATCCTTTAATTCAACGAGAGGGTTCTCGTCGTTCCTTGTATATTGGATAATACCGCCAGCATACGGTTGCCAGTACCGCCAGTCTTGTTGAGGGGGCCAATAAGCGGGCATGGGATAACGCCACTGCATCCTGTCATACGAGTAAGAGTAGTAAGAATTCAAAGGTTCACCCTCCTTTGAAGTGGGATCAACACAATCTGCGATTATTTTATGCGATGGCCCACTATAGGGTGAAAAGGAGCATATGGATCAGGTATCCCAGCCATGCCGCTCCGATGCCGAGAAGGTACGTCATCCCCATGTACAGAAGGCTTGTCTTCCCTTCGCCCCGCCGAAACAGATTCACGCTCTCCAGTTTGAACGTGGAAAACGTCGTAAACGCCCCAATGATTTTTCGATGGCCATCTTTCCTCACTTCCCTAACATCATTCTTCTTACCTCTTCGATGGTGAAAGGCTCTCTCTTGCTGTGAATAATAAAATGACAATTGGGGCATACAGGCCGTAAATCTCGTATAGGGTCAACTTCGTATTCTTTCTGTATCTCGGATAAGGGTACGAGATGGTGTATATGAATTTTATCTTTACCGATTGGTCCATATGTCTTTTCAAAATCAAAACCACAAACAACACANTTGCTTCCGTAATGATTAATGCAAATCCTTCTTGCACGTCTGTTTCTTTCATAATGATTTACAAAAACTTGCCGCACTGTGCCTTCGGTCAAAGACGAGACATCCTCACGAGAAACTTCAACTGAATAAACGAATTCGGTATCATTTTGACCAAAAATTTCCTCACAGGCAATTACAAGTTCAGGACGCATGATCCAAGGGAATCTTCCTGATTTTTCATATCCCAAAAAAGGCACATGCCACCATCGTGGTTTTCCGTCNTTTCTCAAAGGAGGTTGAACTCCTGTATTATGAATGACACGCTTACTAAATCTACTTATTTGTAAGTTAATCGGCCCATGATGTGGTATGTTTAATCTTGATGCGATCTCTGAAGCTCTTATCTCGTGGTTTTTACTCTCATACACAAGCTTTAAAATTTTTAAGTCATTCTCGGTTGTAACTTCTTTATCTTGAAGCATCTTTATCCATACTGCTGTACTTATTTCCAACGGTTCATTATAAAACATTGATTTCCCCCCTTACGCTGGAACAACCGCTCCATGTTCAACAGGTCAGTACACGTTCACCTGTCGAATAAACTCCGCCACGTTCCCCATACAACAAGCCCCCTGGGGGTTGTTCACTTCACAGCCGCAACGGCCCGCCTGGACATGGGTCTTGATTTCCTGAAGCGAATCCTTGCCTTGCCGTAGGGCTTGAACGATGCGTTCCCTCGTCCAGTCAAAGCAGTAGCACACGGGAACATCCAGGCCCGAATCCTTTTGAAACACAGGCACTTTCAAGTCTCCCACGAAAAAGGCCAGCGAACCGTCCAACGCAAAATAGACCGTTTCACAGAACGGGTTCGGGCAAAAGACATAATCTCGGTCAGGGACGAGCGTTGCCAAAGCCGCAGGTTTCAGCAAAGACTTGAGCGTCACCAGCGGCACACGTCTTCCGTTTTGCCCGCAGTTCGGGCAACTCGTTTTCATCGTTCCCTCTCGGTTCGTCGGAACACAGCAGTCCATCTTTCTCCTCCTTTCCAGCAGAGAACCAGCCAGCTACTCTTAACTGCCGACATGTCTGCGGTGTGCGAATCCATCACCATCAAACCACGATCATCAATCCAAAAATGACCACAAGCATCCCGACGGACATGAACGGACTCGTTGTCCATGTTGTCCTGGTGATCATGTGATGTGCCTTCAATGTTCGAAACGCTATCACCGTATAAGGCAGGACGACCAAAACCGCTGTGACGACGCCTGGGGTATACATTCCCAATAACACGGTTTGCCCCGCGTGGGTAAAAACATTGGCAAACAGGATCAGCAACGTGGATACATACAAGTTCATGCTCAGTCCCGCCTGGATCTGCCTGGTTGCGAAATAGGAAATAACGCCGTACAGGATTGTGATCATGGCGACTACCAGTCCAAACTTGGCGGGTTGATATCCCATGGCCTCTATCACACGTTCAAATCGGGTGCCTTCAAACAAATGACGGTTCTTTTCAATCCAGGACTGTGTCCAAAAGACTTCCTCCAAATCGTGGATCAAAAAAACAACAGGACCCAGCCATATGATGTTTTTCAACGACACTTGTCTCACCATCCGCCATGCCATCCATTTACTTTGATGCGGCACTTCCAGCATTCAAGAAATTCGCAGATGAAGCCGCACGATTCTTTTTGGTTGCCACGGGTTCACCGTATGTGCGCAAGTATTCCTTAAACCCACCGTCAAGGCCAAACGTGTATTCCACGGCATCCGTCGGACAAACATAAATGCACGTTGAACAGGAAATGCATTCTGTGGACAGAATCCTTTTCCCTTCGTCCATGTAATCCAACAGCTTGATGTCCATGGGACACGCCCGTTCACAAGCAAAGCACTCCACGCATTTTTCCCGTTTGATGTTGATTTTCATCAACGAAAAACGGGAACCGATTTTCTGAAAAACGGGAATCGGGCATACATATTTGCACACCGCCCGATTGTCCTTCAGAACAACGGCGAGGAGAAACCCCAGTCCGTAATAGATGAGATTGCCGATCAAAAACCAGTACAATTCCCTCAACGACTCCAGCTCAGGCGGAGTTTGGAGCACGAACAGGATATAGAGGACCAACCCCAGCGAACCCAGAAAATGAACATAGCGGAACACGCCGAGGTAAGGAATGCGGCCTTCTTTCGGTTGTTTCCAGGGAAGCAGGTCCAATACGGCAACGGTCCAACAGGCATACCCGCACCAGCCGCGGCCAAAAACAAGCGTTCCCCCGATTTTGGCCACGAGGTAATGGATCGTCGCTCCTGCAAACACCCCCGTAAAGATATAAAAGAAAAATCCCTCAATCTGCATATTTTCTTTGCCGATAAGCCCCAGAAAGATGACCATATAGGAACCAACCAAAAATTGCGTGACCAGCCTGCCACGATGCCTGATCCTCTTGGGAAGAACCGCTGTCAAAAATAACCCGATGGCAACCGAAAGCCCGATATAGGAGAAATTAAACAAATAAAACACATTGTTCTGAGTAAGCCACAGTGTAATCGCAACTGCCAAAAAAATGGACAAAAACACAGCAGGCAGAATAAAATGCCTTCCTCTCATGTCCCAACTTTGATTTCTTTTCTTCAAAACCGTCATCCTCGTTTCCCAAATGTTTCATTTTCATTATCATCCTTTATGCTATCACGATATGGTATCGCTGGCGAGTGCCAATGAGGATGTGCAACTATGCAACCTTGCCTTTTCTGAACGCCCTTTCCCCTGCCCCCTTTAAGCAATCACACCATCCGAACCAAGCTTTCATCATTTTTTGATTTCCTACTATGTCAAGAGAAAATAATTCATGTCCATCCTACTTTAGCCCCACCAAAGCCTCCAATCCCTTGCCGCACAAGGGTTTTCGGGATTTGAGGAATTAGTTGGTACAAAATATCAGGAAAATAAAAAGTGTCCATCCATTTGGAATAAATTAGGGGAAAAGTTGAAAGGGAACACGAAAACGGAACGTTGGGAAATGTCCAGGGAAATAATTTGAGTGATTAGTTGGAGAAGCTTAATCGGATCATAGCGGGAGGGGGTATATTGGGAAAATGCTTGATATATCAATGTTCTTTCCTTTCCCCTTTCCCCTGTACCACTTTCAACAAAAGAAGAAGCCCAGCATGGATTCAGGCAAAACCCTACCATGCTCGGCTTCATGGACACTTTTTATTTTCCCTGGACAGTTTTTATTTTCCCAGGACGGGATTTATTTGACGGTGACAAATCTGTGTCAAGAGACAATAATTCATGTCCATCCCACTTAAGCCCCACCAAAGCCTCCAATCCCTTGCCGCACAAGGGTTTTCGGGATTTGAGGAACCAGTTGGTACAAAATACCAGGGAAATAAAAAGTGTCCGCCAAATTGGAAGGAATTAGGGGGTTAGGGGGAAGGGTTAAGGGAAATGGAACGTTGGGAAATGTCCAGGGAAATAATTTGAGGGGATAGGGAGCAGGGGTAAGGGGAGAGGAAAAAGGGATGGGTATATTGGGATAAAACCTGATCCCTCAACCCTTTCCGCCCTATACCCTGTCCCCCTATCAACAGAAAAGCCCAGCATGGACCCAAGCAAAACCCTGGCCACACTAGGCTTCGTGGACATTTATTATTGTCCCTGGACAGATTTTATTTTCCCAGGACGGGATGTATTAGCTGTCTACAAAATGTTACTGCTCACCGCACCGCCTTACTCCACCGTCACGCTCTTCGCCAGGTTGCGCGGCTTGTCGACGTCGTGGCCGAGGGCAAGCGAAGCGTAGTACGCCAGCAGCTGCAGCGGGATGACGGACAAGGCCGGAGTCAGCAGCGGGATCGTGCGCGGGATGGCGAAGACGCGGTCGACGGATTTGGCGATTTCGTCCTCGAAGCCTTCGTTGATGATGCCGAGCACGTTGGCGCCGCGCGCTTTGACTTCCTTAATGTTGCTAAGCGTCTTCTCGCGGAGGTCTTCCTGCGTAATCAGCGCGATGACCGGGACGCCTTCTTCGATCAGCGCCAGCGTGCCGTGCTTCAGTTCGCCGGCGGCGTACGCTTCGGAGTGAATGTACGAAATCTCCTTCAGCTTCAGCGACCCTTCCAGGGCTACGGCGTAATCCACGCCGCGTCCGATAAAGAACAGGTTGTGGTGCTTCGCGATCGATTCCGCAACCGCCTTGATCGTCTCCCCTTGGGCGAGAATGCGCTCGACCTGCTCGGGAAGCGACTGCATGGCGGCCAGCACGTGGGCGATATAAGCTTCGTCCTTCGTGCCGAGCACTTGAGCCATATGCAATCCGAGCAGATAAAAGGCGATCAGCTGCGAAGTGTAAGCCTTCGTCGAAGCGACGGCGATTTCAGGCCCGGCGAGCGTGATAATGACATCGTCCGCTTCGCGGGCGACCGAGCTGCCGACAACATTCGTAATGGCCAGCACGCGGGCGCCGTTGCGCTTCGCTTCCCGCAGCGCGGCCAGCGTATCGGCCGTTTCGCCGGATTGGCTGACGACGATGACCAGCGTCTTCGGCGTAATGATCGGCGAGCGGTAGCGGTATTCCGAAGCGACGTCCGTTTCGACCGGAATGCGGGCAAGCTGCTCGATGACCGTCTTGCCGACGAGTCCGGCATGCATGGCCGTGCCGCAAGCGACGATATGCACGCGGTCGATTTCGCGAAGCTGCTCCGGCGTGATGCTCAATTCGGTCAGCGCCACGGAGCGGCCGTCTTCGCTCAGCCTTCCCCGCATCGTATCCCGGTACGCCTTCGGCTGTTCGTGAATTTCCTTCAGCATGAAGTGATCGAAGCCGCCCTTCTCGGCGGTCATCAGATCCCAATCGACATGGAACACTTCCTTCGTGATGAAGTTTCCTTCGATCGTCATCAGCTCGACGCCGTCGCGCGTCAGCACGGCCATTTCGCCGTCGTTCAAAATATAAATGTCCCGCGTATGCTCGAGAATCGCCGGAATATCCGACGCGATAAATTTCTCGCCTTCCCCGATCCCGATAATGAGCGGACTGGCGTAGCGCACAGCGACCAGGCGGTCCGGCTCGTGTTCCGTCAGCACGCCGAGCGCGAACGCGCCGCGCATTTTGCGCACGGCCTTTTGCACCGCTTTGACGATATCGCCTTCGTAGAAAGCCGCGATCAGGTGAGAAATGACCTCGGTATCCGTTTCGGATTGGAAACGGTGGCCTTTATGCATCAGTTCTTCTTTCAGCTCCAGGTAGTTCTCGATAATGCCGTTGTGCACGACGGAGAATTTCGAGGAGCTGTCCGTGTGCGGGTGGGAGTTGACGTCGGACGGCTTGCCATGCGTCGCCCAGCGCGTATGCCCGATCCCGACCGTGCCGCGCAGCGGATCGTCGCGAAGACGTCCCTCCAGATTCGCCAGACGCCCGACAGATTTCGTAATTTCCAAGCCGCGTTCGGTGAACACGGCAATGCCCGCCGAATCGTATCCCCGGTATTCGAGCTTTTTCAATCCTTCAAGCAAAATCGGCTGAGATTGCCGATGACCAATATATCCTACAATTCCGCACATAAGCAAACAGACCTCCGTTTCGGGTACCGGCAGCAGCCGAGACGAACCGAAACCAAGCCGCAGGCCGTTGGAGGCCGCAACAAACGAGAGCCTGCCCTGTCAACGAGCAAACTTTGTCCGGTTAAAGCCCAAAGGCAACGCCTGTTCGACAGGCGCGTCCGATTCAGCAATGACGATTCGAATTCCGGATAAAACGGCTATCCTTGCCGAAGCATCGCTGAAATCCAATGTCCGCCGGAAGTGATCGTATGGACGTGACCAGCCAGCCGTCCTCTGCGGTCGATCCCGGTCCGTCGCATTTGTGCCGTCTCTTTCTCGTTTGGATCGTGCCGGAATATTGGCCGCCCGGTCGCCCTGGCGATTTGTCTTCCGGCTGTTCGGCCCCGATCCGGGCCGGGAGGTCCCCGCCGAACGCTTCGAACACCTCCACCTCGTCAACTTGCCGCCTTGCGGATTTCGCCGCGCTTCCCCTTCGTTAGGAACCCGCTTCATCCGTTCCGTTTCCGCCCGAAGCTTACGGAAAGCCGCTCGATCCGGCGACAAGTTCTGGCGCTTATCTTGCTGATTCGTGCTGCCCTCGCTTTCGTTTCCGTAATAATACCCCTATCATATTCGTTTTCCGCTCGTCTTGCAACTGCAAGCAGGCGATTTCCCGGGAAATGACAAGAACCTCCGGCTTTTCGATACCGGAGGCTCCGCACGTTTCGACCTTATGCCAGTTCCTTGCGAATGACGGCGGCGATGCTTTCGACATGCCGTTCGATCTCCGCGCGGTCCGGTCCCTCCGCCATGACGCGAATGAGCGCTTCCGTCCCGGACGGCCGCACCAAGACCCGGCCGTTGTCGCCGAGTTCCCGCTCGGCGGAAGCGACCGCTTCTTCGATCGCCTTGTTGCCCGCAAAACGGCTTTTGTCGGCCACGCGAACATTGACAAGCACTTGCGGATACTTGCTCATCATTTGTTTGAGTTCGCTAAGCTTTTTGCCCGAAGCGACAACCGTATCGACAAGCTGCAGAGCGGTCAGAATGCCGTCTCCCGTCGTATTGTAATCGAGGAAAATGACATGGCCGGACTGTTCTCCGCCGAGATTGTAGCCGCCGCGCACCATTTCCTCCATCACGTAGCGGTCGCCCACGGCCGTCTTCACCGTTTTCAGCGACAGCTTCTCCGCCGCTTTGAAGAAGCCGATGTTCGCCATGACGGTCGTGACGATCGTATCGTGCTTCAGGCGGCCGTCCCGCTTCATCGCTTCGCCGCAAATGCACAGGACGAAGTCCCCGTCGACCTCTTCGCCGTTCTCGTCAATGGCGATCAGGCGGTCGGCGTCCCCGTCGAAGGCGAGCCCGATGTCCGCGCCATGCTCCTTGACCTTGGCTGCGAGCATTTCCGGATGCGTAGAGCCGACACCGTCGTTAATGTTCAGGCCGGTAGGCTCGGCGCCGTAAGCGTAGACTTCGGCCCCCAGATCCCGGAAAATGGCGGGAGCAAGCTCGTAAGCGGCTCCGTGCGCGCAGTCGAGCACGATCTTCAATCCCTTGAACGAATGGCGAACCGTTGTCTTCAAGTATTCGAGATAGCGGAACTTGGCTTGCAGATCGCTCGTCTCCGTCCCGATGCCGCCGCCGATCGGGCGCGGAAGCGTATCCTCCGGCGCATCCATCAGCTTTTCGATTTCCGCTTCCGTCTCGTCGAGCAGCTTGAAGCCGTCGCCGCCGAAAAACTTAATTCCGTTATCCTCGACCGGATTGTGCGAAGCCGAAATCATCACGCCGGCGTCGGCGCCCAGCACTCGCGTCAAATAAGCGACGGCCGGCGTGGACACGACCCCGATCCGAATGACATCCGCACCGATCGACAACAATCCGGCCGCCAGCGCGTTCTCCAGCATCGGCCCCGAAACGCGGGTGTCCCGCCCGATCACGACTTTGGGCCGCGCCGAATTGCCCGCCAATACGACGCCTCCGCACCGGCCCAGCTTATAGGCAAGCTCCGCCGTCAAATTTTGATTGGCAATGCCGCGTACTCCGTCTGTACCAAAGTATTTCCCCATAAGTCTTGATACCTTCCCCTTCGTTTGCTACTCTCCGACAACCGGCTCCGCATCCGGCGGAGGGCTCTCGGTGTTTTGGTTTGTGCCGCCTTCCGCACCGCTGTCCAAGGAGCCGCCGCCCTGTTCGGCCGCCGGCTCCCGGGGCGGCGCCGTCGCCGCCTTCGGATCCGTAATCTCCACGGTAACCGAGACGTTGCCGCCCGCCTGGTCGATAAAGCGCGGCGTGTTCACGACGAGCGGCACCGTGTGCACGCCGGGGCCCCGCCCGCTCAGGTCGGCCACCACGTCGACATCTCCGGGCTGCAGGCTGTCCAGCATCGCCGGCGCGCCCTTCAGCGTAATATCGACGACGCCCGTGGACGGATCGGTAATCTTGACGTCCAACCCGTCGGCCAGACCCTCGATCGAAACCGGTAGTCCTTGCAGCGTACGCGTCTGCGACAGCACAACCTCCACGCTGACGGTCACTTCCGTTGGCGAAATCGCCATAATATTCGGAGGCGCGGTCAGCGGGATGGTCACCTCTTTCGACTTTGTCAAATCGTCAAGCTTAAGGTCCGCTTCGATAAACTCGATTTTGTCCAGCTCGACCTGCGGTCCGTAAATCGTCACCTGCTCGGTCTTCGGCCTGAAACGGGAAATGCTGAGCCCCGACGGCAACGAGCCGACCAGCTTGAACTGCAGCGGCACCGTCTTAAACGGATTGGTGATCGGCACTTCCACCTCCAGCACGGCGGGGTCGATCTGCGCTCCCTCGATCACGTTTCCGTTTTTGTCGAATGCCTGCAGCTTGACGCTTTTGTTCTTGATATTTTTGCTTTGCCCTTCGACCGAAACGGAGGCGCCGACATGATCCACCCTGCTCATCTGGCTCTCCGGGAGCGTCACATGCACCCGGTTGGTCGGACTGAGAATGGGCGTTCCGGCCTTGTAGCCCTGCGCCGGCGTTCCCGTTACGGTCACCTTGGCTTCGAATTCCTTCGTCTGCAATTCCTCGACAAACACGGTGACGGAGGTAGGCGACAGCGATACGACATCGATTCCGCGCGGCAAATTCGCCCACAGATTCAGCGTATGTTCGCCTGCCGTTACCGTGCTCAGGTCGACTTGGACCTTGTAGTCCTCCGCGCCCAGCTTGAGCAAATCGGACTTCGTCCCCCGGACGACCATTTTGACCGTCTTCGGCTCGATTTTTTGCAGTACGAAACTCCGCTCGTCCAAACCGTAATATTGGACCTTAACGTCGCTAATCGTCTTCGTTTGCAGCTGGCTGGGCGGCGTTGCCGACATATTGTTGGCTTCCGGAAAATGAACGACCGCCCACAGAAGAATGCCGAGCGCCAGCGCGACAAGCTTCATGGCCGTCGGATGGTTTAGCCATTTATCCACGGCCGCCACCTTCTTTCCTTTTCCAGAACGCCAGCATTCGCCCTTTCTCGCCGGCTTTCGCTCTCGGACGAAGCTCGTCGAACAGCTTGGAGATAAGCGATTCTTCCTTGATGTCGCGCACCACTTGTCCGTTCATCGCAAGCGATACTTGTCCCGTCTCCTCGGACACGACAACGGAAATCGCGTCGCATACCTCGCTGATGCCGATGGCCGCGCGATGGCGCGTGCCGAGCTCTTTGCTGATGAACGGATTTTCCGACAGAGGCAAGTAGCACCCCGCTGCCATGATTTGGGAATTGCGCACAATGACGGCTCCGTCGTGCAAAGGCGTATTCGGAATAAACACGTTGATCAGCAGCTCCGAACTGATGGTCGATTCCATCTTGATGCCGGATTCGATGTATTCGTTCAGGCCCGTCGTGCGCTCGAACACGATCAGCGCCCCGATTTTGCGCCGGGCCATGTAATTAACGGCTTTAATGACTTCGTTGATGGTGTGGCTTACGTCCTCGTCGACCGCGATCGACCGGATGAACAGCTTGCCCCTGCCGAGCTGCTCGAGCGCTCTGCGCAGCTCCGGCTGGAAAATAATCAGAATCGTCACGACGCCGAACGTAAACATCTGGTTCATCAGCCACTTCAGCGTATACAAATTAAGCCAGGTGCTGAGCGCCCAAGTGATGACGAGCAAAAAGATCCCCTTCAGCAACTGGACCGCGCGCGTACCCCGGACAAGCTGGATCAATTTGTATATCAGGTAACTGACGATAAGGATATCTGCGATGTCCTTGATGGCGCCAAACCACGTCAGCGTGCGAAAATACTCCAAGACGCACCCCCCAATCCGGCGTCTCGATCGGTTTCCCGAATCTTGTCAGAATACGCTTAGTTTATATCTCTTCTCACTTCTCTACTCCTGCACGGAAATCCTTTTTGCCAACAAAAAAACCTCCCTAAGTCCCAGGGAGGGACCCGCTTAGGCCGGCCGCGGCAAGGCGTGCCGTCATGATCCGTAAGCGAGCGTATCGAACCAAGAGGTCAGTTTGTACCATGCCCAGTCCATCGCCTGGTCGATTTCCTTGACCTTGCCCGCGATATGGGCGGTGGAAGCCAGCGTCACGTTGCCGTCGATGACGGTCAGGTTGCCGTCGACTTCCCCGAGCACCTGCAGTTCTCCGTTCTCAATGATGAGATCGCCTTCCACTCTTTCGCCTTCGGGCACGATGACGGTTCTGCCCTTGACGACGACATGCTCCAGGTCGTCGCCTTTAAGCGACAACTGCTGCCCTTGGTTCCACATCGCGACGAAGCTGGACAGCATAATGAGCAGGAAGATCGCTGCCGCGGACATACCCGGATGACGGCGGACCCAGGTCGTCCAGGACTTCGGACTTCGCGTCTTGGGGAGCGACTTCATGATTTTATGCGTCAAATCTGCAGGAGCGGCTTCAACCGGCATCGCCCGAAGGAGCGCCTCGGTATGCTGCATCGACTGAAACCGAGCTGCGCATGCAGGACATTCGGACAGGTGATGCTTCAGCTTACGCCTTTGCTCTAAGGGGAGATCCCCATCCAGATATTCGTGCATGTATGCGATGGCGTCGCCGCACTTCATATGAGCCATCCCTTTCTACACCCGGAGATTGCGCTCCGTGAAGTTGCTTCTCCTTTATTTGTACGTTGGCCAAACGGGTCGGTTTCATTTTCGCCGCGTTTAACTCTACAATTTGGGCTCCAATTTTTTCCGCAAAAATTCCCGGCCCCGATGCACCCGCGTCTTGACCGTCGTCACGGGCATCTCGAGCACTTCGGAAATCTCCTGCAGCGACATATCCTGAAAGTAGCGGAGCGCCATAACGGCTTTATATTTGAGGGGAAGGGTTTCGATCGTCTCGTGGATGATGCGCTGCGTCTCCGACAGCAGCAGTTCGCTTTCCGGCGTCCGGTCGTCGCTCGGCATCATGGCGTAACCGTCCAGCCCCTCGTGGTCCGACGACTCGGCGTCGAGGGAATAGACCGGGCGCCGCTTGCGGAGCCGGTCGATGCACAAGTTCGTCGCGATGCGGTAGATCCACGTCGAGAACTTCTGGTTCTCGTCGTAACGGTCCAGATGCTTATATACGCGCAAAAAGGTTTCCTGGACGATATCCTCCGCTTCCTGACGGTTGCTCATCATCCGGTTTGCGAGATGAAACAGCTTGTCTTTATACAATTCTACAATTTCCGCGAACGCCCTTTGGTCGCCCTTGCGGGCCAGCCGGGCCAGTCGCGTCTCCATTGGCCTCACCGTCAGTCCTCCGATTCGTTCCGATCTGGGCGGGCATCGCGGCGACAAGTCGCCGAATTCTAGCAAAATCGTAATTCAATTCATAGAAAAAATCAACTTTTGTCCTTTATGCGGCAAAGCAGGTCCGGTCGCCCAAACCTGCTTTGCATTTCCTTCCTATCCGTTATCCGGGTACGAAGCCGATCGACCCGCGTATCAGCCCGTGTTCCGCATGCCGGCAGCGATGCCGTTAATCGTGAGCAGCACTTCGCGCAGCAGCTCCGCGTTGTCCTCGCCTCTTGCCCGCAGCTCGCGAAGCTCCGTCAGAAGCTGGACCTGAAGGTAGCTCAGGGGGTCCACATAAGGGTTGCGCAACCGAATCGATTCCTGAATGACCGGCACATTGTCGAGAATGTCCTCTTGGCCGGTGATCGCCAGAATCATTTTCTTCGTGCGGTCGAATTCGTCTTCGATCAGCGTGAAGATGCGGGAGCGGATCGTCTCGTCCTTGATCATGCCCGCGTATTTCCGGGCGATCAGCAAGTCCGCCTTGGCCAGGGCCATCTGCAGGTTGTCGATCAGCGAACCGAAGAAGGAATATTCGCGGTACATCTTGCGAAGCGTCTCGAGCTTGCTTTCGTCGCCGGCGATGTAGTTTTCAAACGCGGTTCCGGCAGCATACCATGCCGGCAGCAGGTAGCGGCTTTGCGTCCAGGCGAACACCCACGGAATCGCCCGCAAATCCTCGAACCGCTCGCTGTTTTTGCGCTTGGCCGGGCGGGAGCCGATGTTCAGTTCCCCGATTTCCGGCAGCGGCGTCGATTCCTTGAAGAACGTCATAAAATCCGGATCGCGGAAAATCAAGTCCTGATATTTGGTCTGCGCCGTTTGCGAAATGCCGATCAAAATTTGCTCCCATTCCTTCTCCGCCGCCTGTTCGCCGGACGGATGCCGCGACAGGTATGCCGCTTTGATAAGGGCGCTCGTCGCCTGCTCCAGGCTGCGGTACGCGATGCCCTGCATCGAGTAACGGGAGCTGAGCACTTCGCCCTGCTCGGTGATCTTGATGCCTCCGCCGATCGTATGCGGGGGTTGGGCGAGAATGGAACGGTTGAGCGGCATGCCGCCGCGTCCGAGCGCGCCGCCGCGTCCATGGAAGAATTTCAGCTTGACGCCGTAGTCTTTGGCGATCCGGGTCAGCTCGTTGAGCGCCACGCGCAGTTCCCAGTTGGCGGTCACCATGCCGCCGTCCTTGTTGCTATCGGAGTAGCCGAGCATGATTTCATGCAGGTTGCCCATCGCTTCGACCGTCTTGCGGTATACCGGCAGCTCGAACAGCTTCTTCATAATGGCCGGCGCGGCATGGAGATCGTCGATCGTTTCGAACAGCGGCACCGACTGCAGCGTACAGACGACGGAACCGTCCGGCTCCCGGCGGAAGAGGCCCGCTTCCTTGGCGAACACCATGACCTCGAGCATGTCGCTTGCGCCCTGGGTCATGCTGATCAGGTAGCTGGTAATGCAGTTTGTCCCGAATTCGTCCTGCGCCCGGTAAATCGTCCGGAACACCTCGAGACATTCCTTCGTTCCTTCCGACAGGCTTTCGCTGGCGTGCAAAAGCGGACGGGAATCGGACAGCAGGCGGTGAAGCAGCTCGATCTTGTCCTCTTCGGAAAGCTCCGCGTAATTCGGCGTCACGCCCGCTTTTGCAAGCACTTCCGCCATCGCATTTTCGTGCTCTTTGCTGTGCTGGCGGATGTCCAGCGTCGCCAGGTGGAACCCGAACAGCTCGGCCTGGCGGATCAATTTTTTCAAATGCGTGTCGGCCACAAAGTCGGCAAAATGGTGCCGCAGGCTCCGGTCGATCATCTGCAGGTCGCCGATAAACTCCGATACCGAATGGTAACGTTGAGGCGTGCCCTTCAGCTTTTCGTCGCGCATGTTCTGCAGCTTTTGCAGCATGTAGGTCAGCTTGACGCGGTAAGGCTCCTTGTCGTTGGTCCAGGGTTCGATCGTGCGGAGCTCGACCTGGGCGCGGTCCTGCTCGATCGATTGCAGCAGTTCGTCGGTAACCCGAACGATCGATGTGCTGAAACTCATCTTCCGCATGAGCGACCGCAGCAGCGACTCGTATTTATGAATGGCGAGCCCTCTTTGAATGTTCAACGTGCGCCAGGTGACGCTTGCGGTGACGGACGGGTTGCCGTCGCGGTCGCCGCCGATCCAGGAGCCGAAGCGCAAAAACGTCGGCACGTGCCAGTTCCGCTCCGGATAATATTTGCTCAAACATCGCTCCAGTTCCTCGTAAACGTCGGGCAGCGCGTCGAACAGCGTTTCGTTGAAATAGTACATGCCGTTGCGCACTTCGTCGATAACCGTCGGCTTGCGGTCGCGAAGCTCGTCCGTCTGCCACAGCGTGAGCACTTCGTTAAGCAGCTTCTCCCGAAGCTTCTCCCGCTCGCGGTAGGTCAGCGTCGGGTTGTCGAGCTCCATCATTTCGTCGGCGATCCGCTTGTGAATGTCCAGAACGGCGCGCCGCATCGCTTCCGTCGGGTGCGCGGTCATCACCAGCTCCAGCGAAATGCCGGACAGCAGCTCCTGCACTTCCTCGATCGGCAGGTTGCGCTGTTTCAGCTCCTGGACGGCGCTCTCGATCGAACCCGGCTGCACCTTTTCGCCCGCCGAGCGCTCGTAGTCGCGCTTGCGGCGAATGCGGTGGTTTTGTTCGGCAATGTTGACGAGCTGAAAATAAATGGCGAAAGCCCGAATGACTTGATGACGGACTTCCGGGTTCAAGCTGCTGATCGTGTTGATGAATTCTTCGTATAATTCCGGAACGAAATCGGCGCGCAGCGCCTTGCTCATCTCGCGGATTTTCTCGACATGGTCGAGCAGTTCCCGTCCGCCCTGATGCACCAGCACTTCGCCAAGAATATTCCCCAGAAAACGAACATCGCGTCGCAGCAGGTGATTGGAAGAAGAACGGTTGGATGGGGCCAAGTCTGACATACGTTTCACCTCAAACCTTACAATTCGGCTAAAACACTCTAACTGTTATCATACTACAAAGCCCCCCGAAAATCTCCTTTTTTCTTTCCCTTTCCCCATCGCAAGCGGCGCCCCTCCTTGCGCAGCCGCCGTCCCGGCGGGGCTTGGAGGGGCGCCGTAGGCCCGTTTAGTCCCGATTCGATTCCATTAATTGCATCAGGTTATAAATCATTTGCGCGCTTTCCGCGCGGCTGCCTTCGCCCATCGGACGGAACTCGCCTCCGGCGTTTCCGTTGGCAAGTCCCAGCCGCCCGGCCGATAGAACCGCCTCCCGGGACCATTCGGGAACGGAGGCGATATCGCGGAAGGCCTTCGCCTCGCCGCCGGACGCCGCCTGCTGGCCCGTAGCATATTCGTACGCCCGGACGATCATGACCGCCATCTCCTGGCGGGTGATGCGCTTTGCCGGCTCGAACGTTCCGTCCGGACCGCCTTGCACGATGCCTGCCTGCGCCAGACGCGCGACTTCGCCCGCGAACCATTGGTCGGGGGCAACGTCCTTGAAGGAAGCGCCCGCTTCGCCGGTTAAGCCCAGCGTTCTCGCGAGCATGGCCGCGAATTCCGCCCGGGTGACCGGCCGCTCGGGAGCGAACCGGCCGTCCCCCTCGCCTTTGACCGCGTGCTTGGCCGCAAGCCGCTTGACCGCCTGAGCCGCCCAATGGCCGTCCTTCAGATCGGAGAACGTCTTATCGTATTCCAGCGCCGCATACACGCTGAAATGATTCAGCCTGGCCGTAATCGTCCCGTCTTTTACCGTCCCTCCGACATACTCGGCATTGCTGCCGTCCAGATAATAAATGCCGACCAAATGGAGGTCTGCGCCTTCCGGCACAGGCAGCGAGATGACGACCGGCCGCCCGAACGCGTCCGCTTCCGTGACGTTGCCGCGCTTGTCCGTAAGCGTCAGCGAGAATTCGAACGCTTCGCCTGCCGGACGCAGCTCGGCCCCGCTAAGCGTCTCCGCCCGGTTCAGCATCTGCTGCAGCCGCTCTTCGGTCACCGCATTCGCCTTGAACCGGATCACGCTGTCCGCCAGCTCCTCATCGGTCAGCTTGCCCGCGAACGGCGCCAACGCTTCGGACGGCAGGACGACGGTCATATTTTTCGCCTGAATGACCAGCGATTTGCCGGCCGGGAGCTGTCCCGCGCTACCCGGCAGCACCAGCTCCGTCAACGCTTCGGGCAGCGTAAGCCGGATCTCGTCCGAAGTCCGCAGCCCGTCCAGCTGCTCCTTCGTGACGGTCAGCCGTCCCGGCGACTGCTTGCCGCCGTCATCGCTTGCGCCGGCCGGGGGAGGAACAGCGATCGGATCGGCGATCACGCGGATGTTGGCGGTCGCCGTCTTTCCTTCGTATACGGCGGAGATGACGCTCGTGCCCGCGTTCAGCGCGCGAAGGATGCCGGAGCCGTCGATTGCGGCGACAGACGGTTCGCTGCTGTCATAGACGACGCCCTCCGTGAGCGTGAAGCGTCTGCCGTCCCCGTACACCAGCTCCGCCACGGTCGGCGCCGTTTCGCCGACCCGCAGCGATTCGGGGCCCGTCAGCCGCAGCCGGCTCTCCCCGGCTCCCGGCGATTCCGGCGCAACGCGCAGCAGATACGCAGCCGTCAGTCCTTGATAGGTCGCCGAAATTTCGGTCGTGCCCTCCGCCAGCGCTTCGACCCGCCCGCTTGCGTCCACCGTGGCAACCTCCGGACGGCTGCTGTAGTAAACCGCTCCTTCGGTCACGGTCTCGCGCAGTCCGGACGCGTATACCGCGACCAGCACCGACCGGTCGGACTCGCCCGGCGCAAGCTCCGGCTTGCCGGACAGCTCGAGGGACGCCAATTCGTCCGGAACGTGGATGACGCTTTCCCCGTAATAACGCGCCGACTGTGCGCTGGAAGCTCGGACGACGGCGTCTCCGGGACGAAGCGCGACAACCGTTCCGTCCTCCGATACGGAGACGACGCCCGGCGCCGATTCGCTCGCCACCGACCAGACCACTTCTCCCGGCGGCGTCACGAGCGCGTTCAATTGGAGCCGTTCGCCCATCCGCAGCTCCGCCTCCGCCGGATCGACCGTTATCGCCGGTTTATCCAGCTCGAACGTATCCACAACCCGCCCGTCGATCGTCTTCGTCTCTACCGCCAGCTTGCTGCCGCTGACGACGACGGAGGAGAACATTTGGACATCCTCGTCGTTATAAATGTACTGCCACGGCCTTGGCGTCAAATCGTAAAACTTCGGCCCGGTCGCCCCCGGAATGATATAGGTTGTCCCGTCCCCGTCCGCGGCGGGCGCGTTGCCTTTCATCGGATAGGTGCGCAGGTAAATGTGATCATGCCCGTTCATGACGAGATCCACGCCGAATTCGTCGAACACGGGGGTCCACTCGTTCCGCACGACTTCGGTGTCGTAGATGCTCCCGTACGGACCGCGGTGGAAAAAGACGATTTTCCACTTCTTGTCCGTTCCGGCCAGATCGCTGCGCAGCCACTCCTTCTGCTCGGCATAATCGTATTCGCTGTTCAGCACGGCAAAATGGATATCCTTATAATCAAAAGAATAGTTCGTGCCTTTTTGACGGTCCGTACCGTTTTGCGGATGGTTGAAGTGGGCCAGGAAATCCCCGTTCCCCTTCGTGCCCGTCACCTCGTGGTTGCCGACAACCGTTACGACGGTCGTGCGCATGAGCTGCTCCTGAGCCTGCGAGAACCACCAGTTCCATTCCTGCTCCTTGAACCCGTTGTCGACCATGTCGCCGAGATGGACGACAAATTCCGCATCCGGGTTTTCGTCCATCGCTTTTTTCAGCGTATTCCCCCAGATCGTAAACCCGGGCAGATCCGCCGCCTGGGAATCCCCGAACACAAGGAACTTCGTGCTCTCTCCTGTTAACGGCGCCGTCTCGAAAACGCCTTGCGCGCTGTAATGGCCTTCGCCGTCGCCGACCCGGTAAACGTAGGCCGTTCCGGGCTCGAGATTCTCCACTGCCGCTTTATGAACGCGAATCGTTCCCAGATCGAGCGTATTAAATAGGTAACTGTTGCCTGTCACGCGCAAAGCGTTGGACGACTCGAAACCGGCGAATTCCGAAGCTTTAGCCAGTTCCACAACCGACGGTTCCGTATTCGGATGCGTATGCCACGTGAATCCGCGGGAAGTCGCGGGGTCCTGTCCCATCGTCACGCTGATGTTGCTCGGCGTCTCCGATCCGGCCAGCTTCAGCGTCGTAAAGGAGACGATCTCGCTGTGCTTCTCGCCTTTTACCGCTTGAAGTTTATAGGTCTTCACCGCCGCCGTAAGCGCATCGGTGCGAAGGATGCCGTTCGCGTCCGTCACCAGCGTTCCGTCGCCGACCTGGACGCCGTCCGCGACCAGCATCGCGCCTTCGACCGGTCGGCCTTCGGCATCCGTAACCGTGAAGGTCGTGGTAAAGCCCTGTCCGATCTTTTCATCCCAGCTCAGTTTCAGCTCGTGCAAGATCGCGGACTGAAGCGGCGCGCCCAGGTAAGGTTTCGGCTCGTCCGCGCCGGCCAGCAGCAGCGACGAGGATACAAAGCCGATCGTATGGGTGCCCGACGCGGTTCCGTTGACCCTGTAGGCAATCCGGGCCAAGACGTCGCTGTCCGCAAGCGCCGACGATTCCAGGCCGTTAAACGCCACGCGCACAACCCCAGTCGCCGGATCGACCGATGGCTCCATCTGGCCGTCGGCAAGCTTATCCCCCTTGATGACCGACAACTCCGATACGACGCTCGGATCGAATTGGAGTTCGAGATGGCCGCCGCTTAGCGTAGACGCCTTATCGGCCGTGATGTCGACGGTGTACAGATGACCGGCGTAGACCTCTTTGGGCGTATCGTACTTCAGCTTGGCCATGCCCGTATCGACGCTGAAATTCCACTCCTTGATCGTCTGGTTGCCGGACAAATCCCGTACGGCCAGCTTCGCGCGGTGATAGCCGTCTTCAAGCGGAACGGCCGGCTTGTACGTTACGCGTCCTTCCGGCGGGTACAGGCTGTGGCTCACCAGAACTCCGTCGATATAAAGCCGGATCGTATGCGGATCGATCAAGGTCGTGCCGGGATGCGAAACCGGGTCGTACCCGTCGTCTTCGGCATACGCATAAATGTCCGGATTGCCCGTCTTGACCGTTTCGTTATCCGCAGGGTGGACGTCCTTGATGATCGGGGGCGTGCGGTCCTCTTCGAGCGGCCCGTAAATCGCCCGGATTTGATCGACGTAAATCGTTCCCGACGTTTTGTTCGCGTTGTTTGTTTCCATATACCGGACCGGCAAATCGATCGTCAGCGGCGCAGCTTTCCCTTTCGGCACGGCGGCCTCCACGTATTTCCAACCCGTCCAATCGACGCCCGTCGTCTGATCGGTAAAATCGACAGGGAACGCCGAGCCGCCGCCGTCCCGCATTTGCGCGCGCAGCCAATGCTTCTTCCCGTCGCCGTATACCCACATGCCGATTTTCTCCGGATAGCCCGGCACCTGAATCCGGACGTCCGCGGATTTCGTCGCGATGTAAGCGCCCGAGGTTCCCGTCTTGCCGACGAAATCGTAGGTCAGCTTGATCGACGCATTGCCGGAACGCACAAAATCCGGGTCCGTCTCAAGCGCGATCGTCGCCGAATTGTAGGCCGCACCCGATGCCGTATAGCGGTCGATCCCGTTTTCGAAGTCCTCGAGCACAACCGGAGGCAGGCCCACATTCACATCCATCGAGGTTTCGACATCCTTGTACCTGACATGGATTTTGCCGCTTTTGCCGCTTTCGGTCGTGGCCGTAAACACGCCGTTGCCGTCGATCGTACCGATATCGCCTTCGACCCGCCATTCGAACGCGTCGTTGCTTGCCTGAATCACTTGCCCGTCGCGCAGCGCGGTCACGGACAGGACGGCGGACGCGCCGGAATTGAACGTCTTGATGGCATCCGGGAATTGGAGTCCGGTCAGCCGATCGACGACCTCGATTTCCGCCGTCCCCCGCAAAGCTTCGGACACCGCCGCCACCTGTCCGCTTGCAGCCGCTTGCCCGGCGGTAAACACGCCGTCCGCGTCAATCGTTCCCAGCTCCGGTTCGACGCTCCAAACCGGCTGACCGCTCCAGGCGGCCGGATGCCCGGCGGCATCGACCGCGGCCGCCTCGAACTTGAACGAAGAACCGGCCAAAATCCGCTCCTCGTTCGGCATCACAACCAGCCTGGATGCCGCTTGTTCCGGCGCCGTATTCACGAGCAGCAGGGCGTTGCCGGTCGAACGCTCGCCGCCGTCCGAGCCTTGGTTCAGCATCTTGACGCCCGCCGTTCCGGGCATTCTTGCCACGAAGGTAGACGACCCGCCCCCGTCGAGATTCATCGCGTTCACGACGCCGATATCCTTCAGAATGCGGGCCAATTCCTCCGTCGTCACGCCTTCGCTGAAGCCCGGCGCCCGCCCGTCGATTTCAAACAGCACGATCGAACCGTCCGCCTTCGTGCCGATCGCGGTGCGCGGATGCACGCCTTCCGGGCCTACATTCGTCTGGACGACGCCGTCCTTGATCAGCGGCCCCTTGCCCCCGATGGCCACCTTCACGTCATGCCACTCGCCGCTCAGCGCGAAGCTGGCCGTAATTTCGTCCCCGACCTTCAGGCCGCTCAGCAACGCCGTTTTCGTACCGGAGGCGGACAATACGACGGTTCCTTCCGCCAGCGGAGCGTCTCCCTGATTGGCCCGAATTTCGGTTACCTGAAGCCGCATCGTCTGTCCGCTTTTCACTTCGCCTTCCAACACCTTCAAAACCGCTTCCGTACCCAGAGCCGTCGTCTTCGTCGATGTGCTGTAATCGGGCGTATAGAGGACGAGATGATTCGTGTCCCGGTAGCGGTTAATGCTGGTGAGATTCGTCGTCTCCCCTCCGATCGTGACCGTCATCGTCAGCTTCGGCGTTCCGTAAATCGACGTGCCGTCGCTTTTCAAGCCGAAGGCAAACGAACTGCTGTTGCTGTTCAAAATCCGCCCTTCATCCATAAACAACCCGTCGGGCACCCCCGTCGCGTATCCCGTCAGATCGTAGAAGTCGCCGTTGATGCCGGCGATGACCCGGTTGCCCGGCGCGTCGGCATAAGCCGCCATCTGCGTCACGCCCTGCATCCCGTAGACTTTCCCCGACTTCGTTCCCGCTCTCAGCTCAAGATTCGGATTTTTCGGGTCAAACTCCACGAAATGCATTTTTTCCAGGCCGCGCTCGATCTCCATATTGTACCAGGTATAAACCGCGCCCGGAGCGAGCTCGGTTTTGCGCGCATCCACCACTTTTCCGAACCCGGTGGCCGGCGCCTCCGTCATAGCCGCATAAAGAGTCGCATACGGTTGAACGACAAACAGAAACGCAAGAAAAAAAGGTAATAAAACCTGCCTCCGCCGCAACTGCCTCTTCATCGCACTGCATCCCCCTATTCCGTTAATCTGCTGGCTTGCCGTACAGGATTCCGTTCCGTACAAGCATACAGCCACCATCATAACGGAGAAATGTAAAGACAAATTCTGGTTTCGGTAAAGCCGTGTTAAACGTGTGCGATAAGCAAGCGTTCGGCAGTTTCAAAGGAGTCAATCGGCACAAAGGGATTTCTACATCTGGAAATAATTTCTGATCTTGCATTACAATAAAGGAAGCGGAAAACGGCAAAAGCCATGGGTGGAGCAAAATTTCAAAATATAGCGCTATAAGAAAAATAATTCTTCGACATCTTCTTTTTTCCTCCCTTTCCGCCCCGTTTTTAATCGTTTTTTTCCAAGCGTCCTGCGGAGCGCGATCAAGTCGGCCGTGTTTGGCGTTTATAAAAAAAGGAATGGAGGCGAATGAACTGGAGACGTTCGGCAGAGGTTGTTTGTACATCATCATCGGCATTATCGTATTGATGTGACGACCGGCATCGGGAATAAGCGCGCAAGGTTGTTCCAAGCGTCAAATGGACAAACAAAAAAATGATGGGAGAAGTTAAGGATGAAATCCGGACGGTTTCTTTCCGTACTGATGGCTGTCAGCTTGATTTCCGCTGCCGCCCTGCTTCCTGATCCAGCGCCTGCGAAGGCGGCAACCCCTGCTTACGCGCAGTTGAACTTAATCGGCGGAGGAACGTTGTCCGTCGGCAATGCTTGGGTCAAAAACGGCGTCTCCTACCTGGATTCCTCCGTCCTTGCGAATTTCGGTTTTGAGATGCACTGGAACGATACGAAAACCCGCGCCGAATTCAAAGCTTTCGAAAAAAGCTTCGCCGTTCGGGCCGGAAGCCGCATCGGCATCCTGGACGGCCAAAAAACAGACCTGGGCGGCGTTCCTTTTGTGTATCGGGACACGCTTTTCCTCCCGGCCTCTTTCATGGTCAAGACGCTCGAAGGCAAGTCCTTCCGTTGGGATCCCAAGACGAAAACGATCATAGCCGACGGCTTGCATACCTATCGCGGACATACGGAAGTATTCAACGGCGCCGTTTACTCGCTTTCCTATGAAACAGGGGATTTGCGGGTTTCGACCGGAAACGGCCCAAAACGCAAAATCGCCAATCTGGGCACCAAGCTGGACATCGTCGATTTCAAATTCGAACAGACTCCGAAAGGCCTGATTTTGCTGCGGATTCGAAATGTTTACGGGGAGCCCCACATCAATTACGAGCATTTTCTTTTTCTGTTGAAAGACGGAGGCGTCATTCGGCAAACCTCTACCTATTTTTGCGCTTCGTTTAACGAGCCTGCCCTTTGGTCGGACGGCAAAATCCTGATGAGTGACGGCATAACGCTGCGTATGATTGAGGACGGGACCGGACAAGTCGCGGAAACGGTGAATCTTGCGGAACTCATGGGCGAGGACGACTCGTCTGCGTCTTACTATAATGTTGAAGGATTTTTCCCGGATTTCGCGCTGATTCGGCCGTTGGACACCGGGATCCTGACGCTTGTCAATCGAGGCACGGGCGAACAAGTTCCGCTTTATCGGGTGTTTTTCGATGAAGAGCTTCAGCAGAGGGTGGAGCAGTACGACCCCATGATTCTAGGAGATTTTCTACGGTTCACCGGGCGAGACGGCGACCGGCTTACGTTTACGTATTACAACGGGAAAGAAGATCTCATCTTTACGTACGACCTGTCCGCTTCCGCGTCATAACGATCCAAGATTCAAGGGCTTGTCCTTGGCCATCTGCGATGGCTTTCGGGACAGCCCTTATTCGTCTGTTTTCCAAAACAAAAATGAGTGGGACCTCTGATGCTTGGGGATGAGTGAGCAGGGGAGAAGGAACGTCATCCTGGAACTTTTCTTGCGCGCCCTTGCAAATCGCAAAGGTTTGAATAAGCTGTTTTACAAAATGCTCTGGGAGGAGGGATGCAGCATGTCGTTTCCGTTGTTTCCCCCATTCCCTCCCTTTTTTCCTCCAATCCCGATTCCGCCTCCCCCTATACCTCCGACACCTCCCACTCCGCCAGCTCCACCGCCCCCTCCGGCGCCTCCTGCTCCGCCCGGCCGCGGATCGCGCGGGCATCTGTTGATCCCTTTCCATTAAAGCCTGATTAATGTCGCAACATTTGAAAACAAACATCCCTGCTGTCTCATTCGACGAAGAAACCACGAAAAACCACAATATAGTTTTCATTGGATTGTACAGTAAAAGCAGACGTTATGCTGATCGCATTACTATTTACAATATTTGACCTGATCGGTGTTCCGTTAATATCCTGAGTATGGATAAATACCCGACCGGCATTGAGACGTTAAATTCAAAAAACTCGAAAATTACACCCGAAATTACACCTGATCTCCATTACAGTCTTCTCGTGTTGAAAATCAAAAAAACAAAAAAGCCTTGTGTATCAAGGCTTTTCGGACATCTAAATATGGAGCGGGTGATGGGAATCGAACCCACGCTACCAGCTTGGAAGGCTGGAGTTCTACCATTGAACTACACCCGCGCGTATTCGTTAAGTGGTCGGGACGACACGATTTGAACATGCGACCCCCTGGTCCCAAACCAGGTGCTCTACCAAGCTGAGCTACGTCCCGTCAAACGGTTTTGTTGCGTGGCGCGCCCTGAGAGATTCGAACTCCCGACCTTTAGATTCGTAGTCTAACGCTCTATCCAACTGAGCTAAGGGCGCATAAATATGGAGCGGACGAAGGGATTCGAACCCTCGACCCTCGCCTTGGCAAGGCGATGCTCTACCTCTGAGCCACGTCCGCATACCGCAATGGTGCGCGTGGAGGGACTTGAACCCCCACGGTTGCCCGCCAGATCCTAAGTCTGGTGCGTCTGCCAATTCCGCCACACGCGCATGGGCAATCGCTGATAACCGCGTAACCAATCGAGTGTGACTCGAAAAAAATTGGCTGGGGATCTAGGATTCGAACCTAGGAATGACGGAGTCAAAGTCCGTTGCCTTACCGCTTGGCTAATCCCCAACGCGATTATGGTGGAGGCTGAGGGGATCGAACCCCCGACCCTCTGCTTGTAAGGCAGATGCTCTCCCAGCTGAGCTAAGCCTCCGGGATAAGTGGTGACCCGTAGGGGATTCGAACCCCTGTTACCTCCGTGAAAGGGAGGTGTCTTAACCCCTTGACCAACGGGCCATAACTGGAGCTCTCAACCGGGATCGAACCGGTGACCTCATCCTTACCATGGATGCACTCTACCTACTGAGCTATGAGAGCTTGAAGTTCGACCTGGCAGCGTCCTACTCTCCCGGGACCCTTCGGTCCAAGTACCATCGGCGCTGGAGGGCTTAACGGTCGTGTTCGGGATGGGTACGCGTGGTTC
>JGI25328J35697_1000790_pt1 | contig 24878 bp, 17 predicted proteins | sample HigsolmetaAR203D_FD_35697 | JGI IMG/M metagenome (IMG submission 35697)
GGCATTGATGGTCGACGAACCCATACTCATCCGTCTCCGTCAGCCATGGCGCCACGCCGCCGAGGCCCTACTGGTGGCCATCCGCAGCGGCGTGCGACGCATCGCCATGGAAGGGCCTTACGGTTGTGGCCGGGACAGGGTCATCGCTGCAGCCGTCGCCGCCTGCTCGTCGAGGGCGCTGATCGTCTGCCACAACGAATCCATGGCCAGAATGGCCCACGAGGCGTTTCATGAGGTCGCTCCGTTCCGGCAGGTCAGCGACGCGGGTTCCGGGGCGGACATCGAAATTGCCACGTTTGCCGACGTTTCCTGTTCCATGTCGATGGTGCCGCTTTCCGCTTACGACATGGTCGTTCTTGGCGAGCGCTTTCCTGGGAACAGTCTGGACGCAGAGAGGATCGCTGCCAGGGTGAAAGCGGTCGCAGACACGGTCCTGATCGATGCCATGGCACCGGGCAGCACGGTTCCGGTCGATGTCGTGGTCCGTGCAGTAACGTCTCGACTTCCGCCCGCCGCAAGAGCACACTTGGAATTCGCCTGAGCGTACGTGGAGGAGAGGGGCAGATGACCGAGGCCGGGCGCGGCTGAGGTTGCGGACCGATTTGCGCTCGAGAAAGGCCCTGACGCGCCCTAAGCGAACGAGCCCGTGTTTGCCACATGAGGAGCCCATGGATTCGCGTGAGCCCCGCAGGAAGGAACGCGAAGCAGCAATCAAGAAGGTGCAGCTACTGCTGAAGCTGACGTTGAGAACGGAGCGTCGGAGGCCGAAGCACTCGCTGCGGCTGCCAAAGCGGCCGAAATCATGGCCAAGCATGATCTGTCGATGGACGACATCGACGTGCGGGAATCCGGTACCCGGCGGAAGGATATGGGCCTCGATCCGCTGCTGAGGGCTCATATCATTCATGTTGCGAATGCCATCGCCCATCTCGTCGGGGCCCGGTTCTGGGTAAACGGCAGCGGAGGCACTGCCACCGTCGGCACGTTTTTCGGGCTTCCGCACGACGTGGAAGTGGCGGAGTACCTGATGGAAGTGTGCGAGAACGCCATGAGGCGCGACCTTGCCGCCTTCGAGCGGTCGACGGGGACGGTTCTGCTCGTCCGCCGCCACAAAGAGCGGAAGGCTGCATCGTTCCTTGCCGGGATGGCTCAGCGCCTTGCGACGCGCATCAGGGAGATGTCCGAAGTCCGAGCGGGCGGCAATGCCCTCGTGCCGCTGAAGGACGCACTCATCAACGAGGCATTGAGGGAAGCCGGAATTGGCCTCGGGAAGGCGAGGGTGGGGCGGAGGGACACCGACTTGAGGTCGTTCGCCATAGGGCCGCTGGTGATCGGGTCCTTCTCGTCCCCGGCGTCCAGGCGACGACGAGTGCGCATGCCGTTCGGTAGGCGGATCTGGCTACCGCGAAAGCTGTCCTCAAATGCGTTGGAGGCAACGAGCGGGCGGATCGTCGAGGTGTTCACCGAGGAGAGCCTAAGCAGATCTGCGTCTCTCCAGGACTAGGACGGGTAAGGCGGGCACTTGAGGGGCGTCCGTCAACGCGACAAGCGCCCCTCATCGTCGATGACGACCAGGCGAACTGGCGGTTCAGCCCCCCATCGCCACAGCACAATATTGAGATCGTCGTTCGTCGCCCCATGGGCGAAACTGCGGACGAGGAGTCCATTGTGCCCGGCCTTGGATAGCTGGTCCGCAAACGTCTGGGTGCGAGCGACCCCTTGTTGTGCCATTTGGTTGCGCCAACTGTCGTCCGCGAGCGCTTGTGCGCTCATGCCGAATTCGGCCAACGCATTGGCATCCCGTCCATCAAAAAGGCCGTCGATCTTGGCCTCATATGAGACGACGACGATCGGCTGAAACCGACCGGCCTGATTTGCCTCACGGCATGCTGTTGGGATGCTCAGGGAAAGATAAAGGGCGGGCGTGCCCTTGCGATTGAAACGCCCACCATACCGCTTCGCTCCCTCTCCAGAAAGCGGTTCACGCGCGTAGATCGGGTTAATCGCGCGATAAAGGAGGCCTTCATAGCGCAAGGGAGCGATCACGCGTACACGCCCGCGTCCACGGCGTCGATGTATTCCAGCACTTCGTTGGCGCGGCCTTCGCGAACGAGTTGCATCGCCGTTCGTCCTGAAAATCCAGGCAAAGGCTCCGATCGGTACCAGGCATACGCCATCATTTCGGACCCGAAACGCGGCGCGACCTTGTTGATGATTTCCACCATCTCCCGCAGACGTCGCTGGATCTTGTCCGAACGAAACCGATCCTTGCGCAGGATGGCGTCCTTCCCGACCCCGAGACTGTAGGCGAGATCATCGCTGGTCGTGCGCAGTTCCTTCGCGAACTTGCTGGGAAGCAGGTAGCCTTTGTCGGCATATTGAGCCAGTCCCATGGCGCACCTCCTGACTGAGGATCACATGGATTCCGACAACATATAGCGTCAGAATGAATGGCAATCAAGGACATTAACCTTCGAGAGCGACCTCGAGCGGGAAATTCTCGCGGCGGCGTTTCTCCTCAATGCGGGCGTGTCCGGCGAAAGGCGCAGGCTGCGCAGGTCCGCCCTCGTCGGGGCGGCGGTCTGTGACGGCCACGATCCGGAGGAGGCGGAGAAGGCGGTCGATGCCCTCGTGGCTCGTAAGCTGCTGCTCCACCGCAAGCTGAACGACGACATGGCTGTCTGGCACGGCGCGGACGTCGACGTGTCAGGGCGGGTAAGGGAGGAACGCATCCGCATCGCGGCGGACTTCGACTTGCTCTCTTTCCTCGAGAAGGAGCATCCCGCCCCGTTCGTCCGTCCCGGACGGCATAACGCCGAGAAGGGTACCTCCCGCTACCTGGCTGGTTCCTACGCCACGCCGGATACGCTCCCGGCGAAGCTGGCCGAGCCTTACGCCGGGGCCTGGGGGAGGGTCCATTACGTAATCTGTTCCACCGCGGACGACGTGCGCCGGGCGCTCGCGACAGCCAGCACCGTCGACGGGCGCGACGTGGTCGTCGTCCCTGACGAGCCGCTTTCCGTGATGGATGCCGCGCTCGAGATCGCGGCCCTGCTTTCCCTCAGGCAGGACGAGCGGCTTCTCGGCGAGGACCCGCTGGTCGCCCGCGAGATCGATGAGCTTCTGGCGGTCGCGCGACGGCAGCTTGCCGTTTCGCTTCACAGGCTCACCACGCCGAGGCCTTCCGCCGCCTCATGGCATGCGATGGGCAGGCGGCTTCCCGTGGATGCCGACCGCCCTGCGGGGATCGCCGTCTCCGACCTTATGGACGGGTGGTTCCGGTTGACCCCCCGGATCGTCAACGACCAGATGGTTCGGACGCGTATCTCAAGGCAGATGTCGACCGCGCGCATCAGGCTGATCACGCGCATGGCGCGACAACGCCCACAGGCCCATGCTCGGCTACGCCCCTGACGATTCCTCGGCCGAGGCCTCCATCTACAGGACCGTGCTTGCTCGGACGGGACTGCACGTCGAGAAGGAAGGGCAGGGCAGGTTCGCCGAGCCCGAGGAACTGGCAGATCCCGGGCTTGCCGCCGCATGGGCGGCTATCCGCAGGTTCTTCACGGAGAAGGGGAAGAAGAGGCTTTCCGACATCGTGTCCGAGCTGTCGGAGGCTCCGCTGGGCCTCGCCGCCGGCGTGTTGCCGGTCCTCGTGTTCGCGGGGTACAAGGCATTCGGCCGCGCCGTGACGATCCGCAGCGACGGCAGGTACCAGCGAGACGTCCTCGGCTTCGCCTCGACAATGATGTTCAACGAGCCGGAGCTTCACGAGGTCGAGGTCCATGACCGGAAGGGCAGACTGCTTCGCTATCTCGAGGACTTTTCCTACGTCTTCACCTACGAGCGCCCCGGTCCGTTCGACGAGCGTGTCTCTCATGCCGCGACCGCCTTCGAGAAGTGGCTGGCCACTGTCGCCGACGGTGCCCGGCGCTCGAGGCGAATGCCTGCGAACGCCCGCAACCTCCTGCGCGCCGCGGCGCTCGCGCAGGATCCGGCAGAGCTTCTCATCAAGATGCTTCCGCTCATGCTCGGCGGCGATTCCGCCTCGCCTTCCGAAAGATACGCCGAGACCATCAGGCAGCTCGAGGCGGCGCGGACGCCATCGACGGGCTGATCGAAGGCTATCTCCGTGACGCCGTGGAGGTGGTGGAGGAAATCCTGCATCTCGAGGGTTCCTCCAAGTCGACCCTCGCGGGCGTGCACGAGTGGGCTAGGTGTTTCGACCTCGGCAGCCTGTCGAGGCGGCGCGATCTGAAGAGCACGGACCTCACGATCCTCCGGACCGCGTGGGAATCCATGAACGGAAGGTATTCCGACGAAGGCCTCGCCCGCGTTTACAGCTCCGTGCTCTTGCAACGGGGCATCGACAAGTGGCAAGACGACACGAAGGAGATTCTCTGGAAGGAGCTGCGGGAGGCGAGGAAACGAATCGAGTCCGCCGCTCTGGATACGGAGGCCCCCGGGGAGGGGTTGGTGCCTGTCATCGAGGCACGGATACAGGGGCTTCAGAGAAAGCTGGACCGGATCGTGGGCCGGGCCAGGCAGGGGGGATCGAAATGAGCGTGCAGCCGGCATCCATCCATGATGCGGTCATGGACGAGGCGGCGCGGCACATCGTGCCGTTGTCCGGGGGCAAGGACAGCACCGCGCTGGCCATCTACCTGACGCGCAACTACCCGGAGGTCGAGTTCGAGTACGTCTTCTCCGACACCGGGGCAGAACTGCCCGAGGCATACGACTACTTCGAGCGGCTCGAGCACTTGCTCGGCAGGAAGATCACCCGCATCACCGCGCTCGACATGCTGGGGGTCAAGGAGAAGCATGGGCGCACCCCCTTCGACGTCATCCTCTACGAGCATTTTTCCGGATTCCTGCCGAACCCGCAGGCGCGGTGGTGCACCCGGATGCTCAAGATCCATCCCTACGAGCGCCACATCGGCGGCGACAAGGCGTATTCCTACATCGCGATCCGCGCCGACGAGAACCGCCAGGGCTACCTTGGCGGCGGGAAGCCGGCCCTGCTTTCGGAGAAGCCGAATATCATCCCCGTCTACCCCTTCAAGGACGACGGGGTGAACATCGAGGAGGTCCAGCGCCTTCTCGACGATTCCGGCCTCGGCCTCCCGAAGTACTACGAGTGGCGCTCGCGTTCGGGGTGCTACTTCTGTTTCTACCAGCAGGTAGCCGAGTGGCAGGGCCTCAAGGAGAGGCATCCTGATCTCTACGAGAAGGCCAAGCAGTACGAGCAGGGACGGAACGGCCGCAGGTTCTCGTGGGTCCAGGGCAGGACCCTCGACGACATCGAGAGGATGCCGCGCCGGAAGCTGAAGCCGAAGTCGGACGAGGACGGATGCGCGATCTGCCATCTTTGAGGGGGGAGGTGATGCAGAATCCGCTCGTAGCATACCTTCGCACATACGGACCGCTGGCCGCGTCCGATTCGATCTACGACGAGCATGTCCTCAGGGCTGCCCGGGAGAACGGCGTGCGGCCGATCGAGGTCTCGAGTCCGCTTCTCGGCCGGATCATCGACAATTTCAGGAGCGCCGATCCCGTCAGCGTCATCCTGACCGGGACCGCGGGCGACGGAAAGACCTGGCACGCGCGAAAGACCTACATGGCGCTCGGCGGCGATCCCGGCGAGTGGGACAGCGCCGAGGGCATGCTGGACTTCCGCCTGCCGTCCGGGAAGGAACTTTTGGTGGTCAAGGACCTCAGCCAGTTCCACGAGGATTCGCGCCAGCGCGACATCTTCGATGGGCTGAAGCGGTCGCTGACGGGCGAGGACGCTTCGAAGGTATACCTCGTCTGCGCCAATGACGGGCAGCTGCTGCGGTTCTGGAGGGCACACGCCGGGGACCAGCAGGACGAGCGTATCGATGCCGCCCTCAGGGTAATGCTCGACGCCGATGCCGAGAGCCACGAGGAGATCAGGCTTGTCATGTACAACCTCAGCAGGCTCCAGCATGACGTGACCTTCGACAACCTCGTGGCCGAGGTCACGGGCCACCCCGACTGGGAGCGGTGCGCCGGATGCGAGGCCAGGGACAAGTGCCCGATCCGCCGGAACCTCGCCCTGCTCGCGCAGGACGGCGATTCGTCCATGCGCGCGAAGCTTGGCGACCTCATCAGGATCGCGGCGGCGAACGACACGCACCTGCCGATGCGTCACATCCTCGTGCTCATCGTCAACGTGCTGCTTGGGGTGTCTGGACGCAGGACGACCCTGATGACCTGCAAGACAGCTCACGCCATGGTCGCCGAGGACAAGGCCGCCCAGTCGAACCCCTATGACAACGTCCTCGGACTTAACCTCAAGAACGGCGAGAACAGGGACTACATAGCCTTCGCCGTCTTCGGGAACGCGGGCCTCGGTCTCGAGACCAACAATGNGATCGACACGCTCCTGATCGACAAGGAGCCGCCCGACCTGCACGCAAGCTACGTGGCCAGCGATCCGGTGCATGGGGCTGACCTCTTCGAGTCTGCCAGGGCAAACTACAGGCGCGGGGTCCTCGAGGACTTCACCATCTTCCAGAAGGCGCTCGAGGCGCAGCGCAGGCGCCTGTTCTTCGTCCTTCCGAAGTCGGACGGCGAGAAGGAACTCGACCCCTGGAGGCTGACGGTCTTCCGGCACGGCGGCCAGTACATCGAGTTCTGCAAGGCGGGCTGCAGGGGAGGAAGGTCCGAGCACATCAAGAGCAGGCTCGTCATCGGACTCAACCGGAGTTACTCGGGAACGATGTGCGAGGATTCGGATGTGCTGTGGCTGACGGGTCCGGCCGCCAACACGCAGAGCCGTGTCGGACGCATCCTCGACATCCAGATCCCCGTCGGCAGCGACGACGGCTTCATCCGGTTCGACTTCGTTCTCGACGCGCGCCGCNGAATCCCCCGGCTGTCGGTCGGGGTGCGCAAGAGCTTCGGCTCCGACTTCGAGGAGATTGCCAGCCATCCTCTGTCGCCGCTCCTGTTCGAGTACCTCATGCGGGTGGAACGCGGCAGCCTGCCGGGCAGCTTCTCCCGCCAGTGCTTCGAGGAACTGCGCCAGTTCAGGCTGCGTGTGATGGCTCGCCTCCAGAAGGAAGGGATGGCCAGGCGTGACGACCTGAAGGGCATGAAGGTCGTCCGCCTTGGGGATGACGGCCGCCTGAAGGCAGATCCCCTCGACATCGTGTTCACGGAATAGGGCGATGGCGAAGAATTACCTTGACGGCGCGCTGGAGCCGAACCACGACCAGGTCTCGAAGGTCGACGTCTGGCTCGAGCAGCAAATCTGGGGACATCGCTTCTACAGCGACCAGACCCCCTGGCTGGTCCTTCTCGAGGCTCTCGGCATCATGGCGTGCCGCCATGCCGACAGGAACCACGACCGCATCTTCCCCGGGATGCAGGAAGGCCGCCATGAGCGCTTCACCTACTCGATGGCGCCGCGCCGGGAGCTGCGGACGATCCTCTTCAAGGACCGCCACATCGACGAGATCGCCGACAGTGACGAGTTCGGCGCCGACAGCACGCGGTGGGCGCGCTGGTTCGACCGCATAGGCCCGGGAGGGCAGGGAGAGGTAAGGTTCGGCTACCTGAAGGACCGCTTCACCCGCTTCGCTTCCTTCCGCAATGCCGTTGCCCTCCTGCGCAGCGCCGAGGTCGAGAGCGGGCGCAAGCGCCGCCCGACCTCGAGGCACCTCGCCCCTCGCGGACCCGACATGCTCGCGGCAGACTTCGGTGAGACCAAGTCCGAGAGCGCCAACAAGGACCGCCGCTTTTTCGCTCGTGGAGGAGAACTCCTCTTCCTGATGCTGAACCGTTCGTCGAGGCGGAACGAGCTCGAGGAACTCATTCCCAGGAGGCTCCTGACCGAAGGAAGCAGGTGGAACCAGCTCGCGAAGGTGCTGCAGCCGAAGGAGCAGGACCCTCCGCTCGACTTCGATGTCGGGTACCTGCCGCTGCCTTCCCACAAGGCCTTTGATCGCATCGCCGAGGACTGGGCCAGCGTCCTGTCCCTTGAGGAGCTTCCGGACGACCACGTGCCTGAGCCGCTCATGCGCCTGACTGGCCTGGGGATCATCCGCTACATGGTCGAAAGGGCGGCTGAGGTGCTCGGGGAGGAACCCTCGCCGATCCCGCTCGACATGGTCGCCTCGTCGACCGTCGGCGTGAAGAAGATCTCGCAGGACTGTTTCCGCAGGCACCGGGACATGACACGCAAGGCTATCGAGAAGGTAGCCATGGACTTCGCGGAGACGGAGGAGTGGAAGCGGGCGCTTCGGATGCCGAACAAGGTGCGCGCCGCGAACGAGCTCGTCGCCCGCCGTTTCGGCTTCTCCTGGCCGGAGGGAGACGGCCTTCCCGATCCCGAGGAGTACCCGGCGCGCATCGCGAAGGAGGCGATCGAGGACCATGAGCAGCATCTCGGCCGCGTAGTCGGCTTCTATGCCGAGCAGATCGGGCTGGCGGTGGCGGTCCGTGGGTCCGGCCGTTGGTACGCCGCCAGCGATGGGCTGCTCGAGGCGCTGGTTCTTGCCAACGTGCGCGAACCGATGGAGTTCGAGGCGTTTCTGAGAAAGCTATGGGAACGCTACGGCATCGTGGTCGGCTCTGAGGTTTCCCGCGATGCCTTCGAGACGGCGAACTATGCGCACTTCAAGGCGAACCAGCGGCTTCTCGAGGAGAGGCTGAGGGTCCTGGGGCTCGTGCACCGCCTTTCCGACGACTGCGCGTTCGTGCATAACCCATTCTTCGAGGTGGCGAGATGAGCATTGCAGCAGGCGACCAGCCTCTGGCATTCGTCGGCGACCGGGAGACCGCGCTCATTGCGGACGTGGCGGTCGCACGGATCGAACAGGAGATGCAGGACAGTCCTGGCCGGAAGTCGCTGTTCTCCATCGTCGACCTCGGTGATCGGCTGACGAGCGCCATCGCCCTGGAGGCGGCGCGCCGTATCAATGGCGCGGAAATCTACATCAATCCCGCCTTGCAGGACGGGACCCTGCCTCCGCACATGCTGTCGAACCACAGCGCGACGCAGATCCGCAACATGAAGAGGCCGGACGGCGAAGGCGCTATCATCTTCGCCGTGACGACATCGCACCTCGACGTGGTCGGCGCGACCGTAAAGGAGATCAAGCAGGTCTCCGAGGAGTCGCTTTCGCAGTCGCCAGAGCTGTGGCTTTCGAGGTGCAGCGAGCTTAAGGACCTCTCGCCCCGGATGGCGGCGAGCGTCGGGGCATTCATGCGCGGCGCGTACACCGCGGGCCTCGTTTCGGGCGGCCTGCCCATGCTCGCCCGCTTCGTGCTGAGGCTGGACGGGGAATACAAGCGCAACGCCCGCATCGAGAAGGCGCTCGACAACGCGTTGTCGGCGTTCCGCATCCCCGCCGGGGCAGGACGCTTCAAGGACTTCCCGCAGCGCGGGCGCATCAAGAGCGCGGAGAAATGGGCGGAGGACCTCGGCGAACTGCATCGCAAGGCAGAGGACGCGCTCTACCTCAGGAACGACCGCGGGGCGCCGCTCGACCGCGAGACGCTTCGGAGCCGGGTGAACGACTTGGCCGAAAACGGTCGCATCAGCCAGGAAGACCGCCTCCACCTGCTTGCGCTGGTCGACGACCAGTCGATCCAGGCGGGAAAGTGGCAGCCGTCACAGGAGGCGGTGGCGGAAAAAGTCCGATGGGAGGCCATCGAACAAGTCCTCAGGCTCGCCAAGACGGCGACGCGGGTGAAGCTTTCCGAAGCGACCAAGGTGTTCTTCAGACAGCAGTATCCCAACGATCTGGACGATGAGGACAGGCACCTCCTCGAGAACGACATCGTCGAAACGGGCGACGCCGACGAGGCCGAGAGGGAGTTCTTCTTCAAGCACCGCGAGAAGCTCAAGAACGACAAGCGCCTGCTGAAGCGGTGGGAAGCATTCATATTCCGCAAGACGGAGGAGCACGCTGACCTGCTGTCAGGGCTTCTGGTCGCGGCCGCAGACCTCGTGGGGTCCGTCGAGGCGATGCCCGCCGACCCGGTGCTCGTCGTACGGCTCGAAGGCGCCGAGCGCCCGGCCTACTTCAAGGGCAAGAACGCCGATATCTGCCGCTTCCTGCGCGACCGCTTCAGGGGACTTCCGGATATCCTGAAGCCAGCGATGGAGTGCGACTTCGGCACGCTTTGGACCCATTCCGAGGTGTGGGACCAGAAACAGGGCAGCGAGAAGACGGCGANTGCCTCCCGGCAGTTCAAGTTCGATATTTGCCTCGTCGACAGGTCTCAGGCCGGATCGTCGAATGTGTTCAAGGCGGCTCCTGCCACCCAGCTGGTGTGGACGATGCCCGCCAACTCCTTCGCCAACGCCTACACGGCCAACATGGGCGAGGTAGCAAACATCGCGGGCGAGCACGCCTACATTGGGTCTGGCCGTTTCTCCCGCTCGCAGCGTACGGACCGTGTGGTGGACGGGGTCATCGACCTGCAGGACAGGGCGTCCGTGCAGGACGTGGCCGGCCACCCGCAGGGCGCGCTGGTTAACATGAACGACCCCATGTTGGACGAGGGGAGAAGCTTCCTTGCGGCGCTCGACGAGCTGTCTGGGGAGGTGCTCCTGCCCGACGACGCCGCGCGCATCCGCGAGGCCTTCCAGACGTTCCGGGACAGCTACACGAAAGCCGTGCGCGCGTTCGTCCTGCCGGATGGAAAGGGCCTTGCCGACGAATCGCTCTTCGAGCAGTCCCGGCATTATGGCGAGCTGCTCAGGCTTCTGCGCCAGGCCGCCCGCAACGACGATTGCCGCAGGCGGCTTTGGTTGCCGATGCTATCGGTGGGTTTGGCGCATTCGCTTGACCTCCCGGCAGTGGCCATCTCCTGCCCGTGGCATCCCTTCAGGCTGGCCGAGGCCAGGGCCAAGGCCCTGAGGGTCGCGGAAGCCTTGGCGAACCTCGTGAAGGCCGGCGGGAACGGCGCCGACCTCAGGACCTACGCGAGGAGCGTAAGCGAGGCGGTAGGCAGGCCATGGCATCCGGCGATGACTCTGANCGGAAGCTCCTCCGATCCGAAGCTTTTGATCGAGACCGAAGAATTCGCCGGGTTTGCCCTCCTCGAGCCGCCCACCATGGACGAGGGCGCGGAGGAGGCCTTCGATGGCTACGCGAAGGAGGCGACACAGGCGCTGCTTTCACAGGCGCAGGAATATCTCGACCTCAACCCTCACGAGCGGGCCAATTTCTCGGTCGTGCTCTACAACGCCGACAATCGCGATCTGCCGTCGCGGCTGGCCGATCAGCTCGCGCGCAAGATCGAGAGCGAGTCCGACCTGCGCTGCGACCTCATCCTCACGCACACGAACCAGCAGAGGCTGAGACAGATCTACGCCGAGCAGAATGTCACCATCAGCCGGGAGCTGGACGGCGTGCTCGCGAGCGAGGCCGCCCAGACCTTCCTTTCGCGGCTCCGGGTCGGCTTCCTCGACGTCGACTCTGTCGGCAACGGCACCTCCGCCCGCAGGGCCGACATGGTCCTGCTGCACGACGTGATCGCGCGCGGCGCCCGCATCGCCTGGCGGCGCGTACCTTCGCCGCCGGGGGGCTGGCCATCCTTCGAGAAACACCTGCCAGACGCGGAGACGAGGCGGCTGTCGCACGGCATGGGAGAGCGCAAGAGCGAAACGCTGCTCGTGCCCGCCAGCCGCCCGGTCGAGGTCCAGCACTACATCGACGTGATCCATGACCTGCACAGGGACGAGAAGGAGGACGCGTCGGAGCACTACGTTCCTGTACGCGAGGTCAACTTCGACGACTCGAAAATCGCCACCGCCATCGACCAGGCGCACAAGGTGGCCGAATGGGTCGTCACCTTCGACGCGATCGCCAGCGAGCAGTTGCTGAAGAACAACGGCATCAAGGTCATCCGCAACATCGCCTGGCCAGGCTCGTCCCACAATGTCATCGTCTCGACAAAGAAGCCGAGCAAGCCTCTGAAGGCCAAGCTCGCGGCGCAGCTCGCCGAGGTGACAGGCAAGGCGGGAGACGAGGCAGCGGCCTTTGCGGACTCCTGCATCAACGAGGCGGCCTCGATTTCCGGCCGCGTCGTCCTGAGGGCCGCGAGGCAGGAGAAACACGCGCTCGAGCTTCTGGGATTGATGCTGAGCAAGCAGGTGCTGCTCGCTTCGCTTCCCGAAGGCTTCGTTCCGGTCGCATGGCTTCAGCTCGACGATTTCGCCGAGCCGCTTGGTCTCAAGAGCCGCAAGAAGGCCGACATCCTCGCCCTGTGCGTCGGCGATGAGGACGGGGAGCCGATCCTTGACGTGCATGTCATCGAGAGCAAGTTCGTCGGGCTGTCAGGATCGTCCGAGGAGGCAGCGCATTCCCTCGACCAGACCAGGGTGACGACACTCGACCTGAAGAGCCGGATCGTCGAGGACGGCGACGTGCTCAACCGCGGCCTTTGGCGTTCGCGCCTCGCAGACCTGCTGCTCGAGCACGGCGTGTTCCCGAGGTCGCTCGCTGAGCGCGACCCCCGGTCCTGGTCGGCGATGGTCAGGAGCGACGAGGCCAGCATCCGCATCCGCGGGATGTCCTTCGTCTTCCTCCATGACTGCACCCACGCGAAGCCGGACCCGAACCCTCAGCCAGAGCCCGAAATCAGGCAGTACGTGTTCGACCGCCCGGAGATCGCGCGCATCTTCCGCGCGTTCGAGAAGCCGGGCTCGGAAACCCCGCTTTCCGTGAGGCTGCCTTCGCCAGCTTTCTGTGGGAAGCCGCCCGCAGGGACCGGCACCGAAGTAGAGGTGGCCGCCGACTCTTCCGCCGGGCAGCTCCGGGAGGAGGCTTCGGACGAAACCCGGGAGACCGCTCCCCCAGTTCCCGCACCGGAGCCAGAACCCCAGCCGCAGCCTGCGGATTTGCCCACCGCCGACCCCGATCGCGAGGGCGGAGAGGCCGGACGCTACCCGAAGCCTGTCAGGGACTACATTGCGGCCTTTCCGTCGTCGCCCGAGGCGGCCGATGCCGAGGCATGGCTCACTGACGTGAAGGTGAAGCTCCGCCAGGCGCTCAGAAGCTACGGGATTGACCCGGATATCACGGGAGCCCGCCTCACTCCCAATTCGGCCCTGGTTCGATTCAGAGGCACCAATACGATGACCGTTGCCAACGTACAGAAGCACCAGTTGGTCCTGCAGACCACGCATGGCCTCGTGATCACGAACGTGCGTCCGGGCATTGGCGAGGTGCTGGTCATGATCCGTCGTCCGGCACGGGCGATCCTGTCGCTTCCGGAACTATGGAGTCGCAGGCAGCTTCCTGACACGGCCCCGGTGCTGAACGGAAGCTTCCTGCTCGGCGAACGGGAGGACGACGGCGAGCTGCTCTATCTGAACATTTTCGGATCGAACGGCGGGCAGCCCGAGCACGGACCGCACACGTTGATCGCGGGCGAGACCGGCGGCGGGAAGGGCGTCTTGACCCGAAGCATCCTGCTCGACCTGCTCGCCACCAACTCGCCGCGGAATGTCAGGGTGAGGTTCGTCGATCCCAAGCACGGCGCCGACTACCGCTGGCTGAGGAAAATGCCGCACCTCGACGGTGGCATCGTCGACACGCAGGAAGAAGCGATCAAGACGCTTGAAGAACTCGTCGCCGAGATGGACAGGCGTTACGACGAAATCACGAAGATTGCGGATGACATAGATAGGTACAACCGGAAGGTCGACGAGGCGGCCCGTCTGCCGCGCATCTTCCTGTTCCATGACGAGATCGGCGACTGGATGGCGGATCGGAGCAGTCTTTATCCTGAGGCTGTCTCGAGCTACGTTGTCAGGCTCGCGTCGAAGGCGCGCGCCGCGGGCGTGCATCTCGTGCTCATCACCCAGCGCCCTGACAGGGACGCCTTGCCTCCGCAGGTCAAGGCGAACATCGGGAACAAGATCTGCCTGANGGTCTCCTCGGGCGTGAACTCCAGGATCGTGCTCGACGAGAACGGCGCCGAACAGCTTCTCGGCCGAGGGCACTTCGTGGCCAAGCTCGCAAACGAGGTGCCGATGGGGCAGTCGAGCCTCATTTCTGGGCAGGCTCCGTTCCTTGACGCAGATGACGCATCGGATCTCGCTGAAGCGATCATGAGGCATTGGGGGAAGGCGGGATAGCCGATGAAGGGACGCAGGTTCGGGGGCAAGCGGGTAGGGGGCTTTCTTTACTTCCACGTGATGCCCTGGGCCTCGTTCACGAGGATGCGAGGCGGGCGGTCGAGGAGGCCGCCACACGGGCTGCCTTCGACTGGAACGTGGTTAAGTACTCTCCCTCCAGGCTTTCCCTTCTTCTCTACGAGGATTTCGACGAGGCGGCGTTTCCGGCGCTGCTCATGGCGGCGAGCTATGACCCCGAGGCCGGGACGTTCGAGGTCACCGACTACTCCCGAAGGGCGAACCCTCCGATCCTGCACCGCAAGGAGGCGCTTCTCCCTCCGGACGATCCCCGCCTGCCAGCGTTCCTGGCCATCACCCGCAAGGCCGAGGAAAAGGGCGTGTTTGCCGACGTCACGAGGATCGGGACGCGTGTCTCCTGGCAGAAGATGCTCGCGGACGCCGGGCTGAGGGTCGACGGTCCGCGGCTTGTGTCCGCGGACGAAGCGTCGGTCGAGGTCTCCAGGGAGAAGACCGCGATTGCCCGCACGAGCCTGTCCCAGCCTATCGCTCTGATGATCAGGTACGGCATGCTCACGAAGGAGCACGAGCTGTTCGACTATGGCTGCGGCAGGGGAGACGACGTCGCTACGCTCCAGGCCAACGGCTACCCTGCCTTCGGATGGGATCCCAATTACCGTAGCGACGGCGAGCGAAGGTCGGCCGACATCGTGAATCTCGGCTTCGTCCTCAACGTGATCGAGGACCCTCACGAGCGCGCGGAGACGCTGAAGACGGCCTGGGGATACGCGAAGCAGGGGCTCGCCGTGGCCGTCATGCCTCAGGGCAAGTATCCGACCGAAGGACTGACGCCGCATGGTGACGGCTGGCTCTCGCGCAAGCGGACCTTCCAGAAGTATTTCACGCAGGACGAGCTCACGGAGCTTGTCCAGACGGTCACCGGCGAGCGCCCCCTGACTTTCGCTCCCGGAATAGTTGCCGTCTTCCGGGACAAGGACCTTGAGCAGCAGGTCGCCTTCAGGAAGAGGTCGAGGGCGCTCCTGCTTCCGGACATGCACCTGCCGCTGCGGCGGGAGCGCCCGGTCGCTTCCTCAAAGGCCATTTGACGGCGCGTCATTGGTTCGGAGTGGCCTGACCTGGAAGCCCCCCCGCATCAAACTCCTTGGTCATGTGATCCCAGTCCCATTGCGTGATTACGAGCACCGTCATGAGCTCGACCTCGCCGCAGACGTACCTGGCGATCAGTTCGCCGGGATGTAGGGATCGCTGCGCAGGTTCTTGGCGACGTTGCGCAAGGCATCAGTCCATCATCAACTGTCTCAATCTATCGCACAATACCATCTCCAGCATCGGCCTGAACGCACTGTATCCTGATTCAACATGTCTGTTATCGAAAGTCCCCTAGCAAGCCCATGAAAATGCCATTCGCCCGGCAGATTGGCCGACCACGAAAATGGCAACATGACCACCAACGTCGCAGTGGCGCAGCGAACTTCCAGGGGATGTTTTGAATGCCTACTTCTGGTCGCCGAGCAGGTTCACGAGGTGCATGAACAGGCCGATGGCATTGAGGTAGAGGTTCAAGGCTCCCAGGATCGCCAACTTTCGGACCATTTCCGGTGTCGCGGTCGGATCGTAGATCTCCTTGATCTTCTGTGTGTCGTACGCCGTGAACCCGGCGTACACAAACACCGCGATCACGCTGATGGCCATCGACATCGTGCCGGACTGGAAGAAGATGTTCGCCAGCGAAGCGAGGATGATCCCGAACAGGCCCATCAGGAGGAAGGAGCCCATCGCGGAGAGGTCGCGCCGTGTCGTGTAGCCCCAGAGGCTGAGGGCGCCGAAGGACGCGGCCGTGATCGCGAATACCTGCGTGACCGAGGCGGACGTGTAGGCCATTAGGATCGTCGAAAGCGACACGCCCATCAGGCCAGAGATCGCATAGAAGATCGCAGCGGCCGTGCCNGTGGACATCGTTCGGGCCGCAAAACCGAGCCAAAGGCAAAGCAGCAGCGGCGAGAACACGAGCACCCAGAAGAGCGCTCCGCCGAACAAGGCCTCGCCGAACGGCGTCAGTTGGCGGTCGGCCGTGATGGCGAGCGACGAAATGATGTAGGCGACCAGTGCGGTGACGCCGACTCCCGTCGCCATCGTGTTGTAGACCTGCAGCATGTAGCCGCGCAGGCCCTCGTCGATGGTGGCGGCGGCCTGCCGGGCCGCTGTCTGTCTCGTCTGCATCGAGGCTCCTCCGTGGTTTCGGTTCTGGATTCATATTGGGAAATCGGCCGACTTGTTCAATGGAAGGAGGATTCGATTCATTCGACCAGGGGTGGGCGATTGCGCCTCGATCGACGGGTCGGAAGGGTTGGTTCCACCGACACCCGGACTGGTGTCCTGTCGAGGAACGCGATGAATGGATCCGCTGCTGGGCCGATCGTCCAGGGCGCCTCCTTGACGAAGCCCTGGTGCGGTGGCGAAAGGATTGATCCTCCCCCTTCGGATGTCGTAAAACCAGCGAGGCACTTGGCTCATGGAAGCGGGCTTTCCGCTCTACACGCTCCTGCGCCACGATCCAGCGTGAACGGGCCGAGGGCCCGGTAGGCGCCTCGCTCTTGCGAGGCGCTTTCCGCTGGACCGAACGGAACTGGTCCGCGCACACCGCCAGGATGGCCGCCGCATCTGTTCGGGCCTCACGCGCTGCGCGGCAATCGCTCTTTGCACACCTCCGGATAGCCGAAGGCAGCAGGAGGCGCGCTAACGGGGAGAGATCTCGCTAACAGGGGAAGCTGCCTTGCTTGCGGGGGAAGATGGCTCGCCAACAGGGGAAGTTGCATCGGCCGCATTGCCGTCGCATCCAAGGCGACGCTGCGTCGGGCATTCTCCGCTGGTTGGCTATAGACCTTTCGTCCGCGCTCTCCAGCGCCTGCAGTTCGTCGCGAACCGGCTGCGATGCCCGTTCCTGCCTTGGCCGTCGCTCCCACCACCCGGAACTTCATCTGCAGGGACTTGTTTCGGCACTCGTTCGCCCCGCCGCGCCACTGCTGCTCACGGGACAGTAGAAGCGTGGTCTTCAGTCCCTGAAGGTCATCACGGGCGGGTGGCCGGTGACGCGGGCCCAATATTCCCCGGCGCGCTTCTCGTAGGTCGGGGCGTCGCGGGCGTCGGACTGGTAGAACTGTCCCCGCCGAATGCCGGGGGCATAGGCTTGCTCAATCCATCCTTTCGGATCGGCATGCGGGAAGCGGTACCCGGTGCGGCCGAGCGCTTCGGCTCCGGCGTAGTGCGTGTCCTGGAGGTGGGGCGGAACGGGGATCGGGGCTTTCGACCTCACGTAGTCAAGTGCCTGCTTAATGCCGCGGCATGCTGAATTGCTCTTCGGGGCCGTCGCCACGTGCAGCGCAGCGTGCGCCAAGATAATCGCAGCCTCGGGATAGCCGATGCGCTCGACGGCGTCGAAGGCGGCGTTTGCCGTCTGGAGGGCGGTGTTGTCGGCAAGGCCGACGTCCTCGGATGCTTGGATCACGATCCTGCGGGCGATGAACTCTGGGCGTTCCCCGGCCTCGATCAGGCGGGCCAGCCAGTAGAGCGTGGCATCCGGGTCGCTGCCGCGCATGCTCTTCACGAACGCCGATGTGATGTCGTAGTGAGCGTCCCCCGTCTTGTCGTAGGGGATCACTGTCGATGCGAGCATGTCATCGATGAGTTGCTCGTCGACAACGAAGTCGACGCCTGGCTTTGTCGCCTTCGAGATTGCCTCAATGAGGTTCACGGCCCGGCGCGCATCGCCCGACGAACGCTCCGCCAAACGGCGTAGAACGACGTCGTCGAATCCGATCCGGTATCCCTTGGCCGAGAGGCGCTCAAGCGCCCGCATCAGGACGGCTTCCACCTCCTCGACCGTCAGGGGCTTGAGTTCGAACACGGAGCCGCGCGAGAGGATCGCCTTGTTCACCGAGAACATAGGGTTCTCAGTAGTGGCACCGATGAAGTCGACGAGCCCTTCCTCGGTCATGCGCAGCAGGTGGTCCTGCTGGCTGGTGCTGTAACGATGGATCTCGTCGACGAAGAGGAGGATCGGCTTGAACCGCGCTTCGTCGGCCACAGCCTTGAACTGAGCCACCTTGTCCTCACTCGGATGGAGCTCCCGGAATTCTTTGCCCATGTGAGCGCCAATGGCGCGGGCGATGCTGGTCTTTCCGATCCCCGGNGGACCGTACAGGATCACGGTGCCNAGNCGACCGGAGTCGACGAGGATGCGCAGCAGGCGCCCCGGCGCGAGCAGATGCCGCTGACCGATGATGTCGTTGATCGTCCGCGGGCGGAGTTCGGCTGCCAGCGGCAGGTCGCGTTCCTTGGCGGCGTGGGAAAAGAGATCGGACATGCGTTGAGATCCTGGGGCAATGCTCGAATCCTATATCATCGTTGACAGATCTCAACATGCACTGGCGCGGGTGAGCAGCGACACCATCGTCGTCAGGCGCCACGTCGTATAGTTGTGTTTTTCACAGTCGACGTTAGAGTTCGGTCCATTGGGGGAATCGCGACGCATGATAAACTTGGACGCGAACGCCACGACCGCGACGACGGCATCTGTCAAAGAAGCAGTCCTCGCGGCGATGCGCGGGTTGCTCGGCAATCCCTCCAGCATCCACGCCTTCGGAGCGGCGGCGCGCGAATCCCTTGAACGCGCTCGGGATGAGATCTGCCTCCTCATCCCTGGAGCCTTCCCCGAGGGCATCATCCTCACCTCCGGTGGAACCGAGGCCAACAATGCCGTCCTGCGCGGGATCGAGGGCGCGACGGTCGTCACGACGAATGTGGAGCATCCTTCCGTGCTGCGCCCGGCCGAGCGGTCGGAAGCCCATCGGATCGTCGCCGTCGGCGCGGACGGGCGCGTTGATCCATCCGTTCTCGCCGGCTCGATACCGGAAGACGGAGCGGTAATCGTTAGCGTCCAATGGGCCAACAGCGAGACCGGGATCATCCAGCCCATCGAGGACGTGGTGGCGGCGGTACGTCGTCGGCGCCCGGACGCGTTCATTCATGTCGACGCTGCCCAAGCTATAGGGCGCATTCCCGTGAGCATGGACGGCATCGACGCGCTGACTTTCTCCGGCCACAAGCTTCACGCCCCGCAGGGAACGGGAGCGATCGTGCTTGCCGATCCCGACGATGATCGTTTGAGCCCGTTGCTGCTCGGTGGCGGCCAGGAAGGCGGTTGGCGATCGGGTACCCAGAACGTTCCCGGTGCCGTTGGTCTGGGCGTCGCGCTACGGGAGAGGGCTGAACGCTTTGCCGAGGCCACCGGGGTACTGCGCGCGATGCGTGATGCCTTCGAGTCCGCGGTTGTCGCCGCCGTTCCGGGGGCCCGGGTCAATGGCGGAGCGAGCCCGCGCGTTCCGAACACGACGAACATCCTCTTTCCTGGCATCGAAGGCATGGCGCTCGTAGCGCGGCTCGATCAGAACGGGGTCGCGTGTTCCGTTGGCTCGGCCTGCTCCAGTGGTCGGCCGGAACCCTCGCATGTCCTTCGGGCGATGGGGCTCTCCGAGGAGGAGNCCTATTCGAGTGTCCGGTTCTCGTTTTCGATCATGAATACGATGAAGGAGGTTCAAATGGCCGTCGACATCGTATCCGAAACGGCAAGGCAGATGAGATGAGCCTATCGATCGAGGCGACACGGCGGCGGTATGAGTTCGGCCGCCACGAAACTTTCGCCATCCGGGAGGGTTGGCTCTCGAAGGGGCTCGACAAGCTGTGTCTTGAGGAGGACTTCAAGGCCGATCTCGAGGCGGCTGACCAGCTCGGCCTCGGCAGTCGGATGGTAAAGTCACTGCAATACTGGCTTGAGGCGACCGGGTTGGCCGTCGACGTCGGCAACAAGCGCAAGGAACTGCGGCCGTCGAATGTCGCGAGGGTGCTGCATTCATTCGATGCCCATTTCGAGTTCCCCATCTCTTGGTGGACCGTCCACATCATGCTCGCTCGGCGCGAGGGGAGCGTTTGGAATTGGTTCTTCAACGACTTCCTTGACCGGGTGTTTGACCGCGCCACGTGCGTCGATGCCTTCGAGCGTCACGTGCGAGAAAAGGCCCTCAACCAGACGACACATGCGGTCATCCACCGCGACATCGCCTGCTTGCTGGCATCCTACGCCACACCATCGGCCAACGAGCGGCCGGACCCCGAGGACATCACCGTTTGTCCGCTGCGCAGTCTGGGGCTTGTGGTCAAGCATTCCGACACGGGGCGCTTCGAGCGCACCCGACCGCTCGATCACGTGCCGATCGAGGCATTCCTCATCGCGAGCACGCTCGTCGCCCGAGATATGGAAAGCGACAGCGTCGCCCTAGCCGACCTTCTGCGGCGTAGAAACGCGCCAGGCCGCATTCTCGGGATGGACGGGGACATGATCGACGAAATGGCGACAGCGGCTGCCGAGACCTATGGCAAGCTGGGCGTGAACATCGTCATGCTCGGCGCAAACCGGACCCTGACACTGCCGGACATCGAGCCTGGGCAGTGGATCAGGAAGCATTTCTCAAGGATCCTGACGTCCCGATGACTCTGCATTTCCTGCGCTCCGTCAACATCAGGGACGATCTGGCGGAGCCGACACGGTTCCAGCACTATCACCCGACGTCNCGCTCCGTGCCCTTGGTGCGCGCCGTCTTGTCTGGCGGCGCGACGATGGCGATCGCCGCCTACGGCAGTGGCAAGTCGCTGGCAGCGGGTATCGGAGCCCTCGTCGTCGCGAACGAGCCGTCGGCGCGAGAGCTGCTGCGCGACATCGGCGAGCGTATCGGAGCCATCGATGCCGAATTGGGCAAGGAGATCGTCGACCGGATTTCCGGATCGGACCGGGGCATGGTTGTCACGCTCTCCGGGTATGTCCGGGACATCGGCTCGCAACTTGCGGCAGCGCTGGGTCTCGGGCCGGTGGCCGACCTCGACGAGGCTCTCAAGGCCGCATCCCGGATAAAGCAGGCGGATCGGATCGCCATCGTCTGGGACGAGTTCGGTCGCCATCTTGAAGGGTTGGTGGCCGAGGGAAGGTCGCGCGACCTCGATGCAATTCAGAAGCTCGCCGAATGGGTAGTGCGGGCTCGCCGACCGACGGTCGGTCTCACTCTGCTCCTGCACCAGAACCTGCTCGCCTACGCGGGCAATTTGAACCAGACCACCCGCAATGAGTGGCGAAAGATCGAGGGGCGTTTCGAGACCATCCGGTTCGTTGAGGACAGCCGCGAACTCTACGGCTTCGTCGCATCGATCGTCGATGGGCGCCGCGATCAGGCGACCAAGGTCGACCGCAGGAGGCTGGTTGGTGTAGCGAAGGAGGCGGTCGAGGCCAGGTGGTTCGACGGCATGGACGATGCTGGCGAGGTCCTCGACCTGTTGGCGCGGGCGCATCCTCTCTCTGCCGGCGCGCTCCAGATTCTGCCTCGTCTCGTGGCCCGTGTTGGGCAAAACGAACGCAGTCTTTTCTCCTTCATCGAGGGCGTGGATCTGTCGGAGCCCATCGGCATGGAGGAGGTCTACCTCGCCTTCTCCGAATCGATGCGCACCGACGTCGGCGTCGGTGGTGTCCATCGGCGCTGGATCGAAGCGGAGAGCGCCCGAAGCAAGGCGGCGACTGCTGTCGAGCGGGAGATCATCGCCGCCGCGTTCCTCCTGCAGCTCGGCGCCTTCGGCGAGCGACGTCATCTTCCCCGGGGTGTGCTCGAGCTTGCGGTCAGGTCGAAGGGCATCCCGGCAAAGGAGGTCAAGGAAGCGGTTGATCATCTGATCCAGCGCAAACTGCTGCTTTACCGCAAGCTCAACGACGACGTGTCCGTCTGGCACGGGGCGGATGTCGACATCGCGTCCAAGCTGCGCGACGAGCGAATGAAGCGCGTGGCCAATTTCGACGTGCTGGCCTTCCTGGATGGTCAGCATCCGGCCCCCTACGTGCGGCCGGTCCGTCACAACGCGCAGCACGGGACGACTCGCTACCTCGCCGGTAGCTACGTGACGGCCGCAAGCCTGCGGTCGCTGCCGTCGACGCCCGCCATGGGCACCTGGGGGCGGACCATCTACGTGCTTTGCCAGAATGGGCATGACGTTCAGGAGGCGAAGAGGTTTGCCGAGGAGGCTGATCTCGAGCGGACCGTTGTGGTTGTTCCAGATGAGCCAATCCCCGTCATGGATGCCGCTATCGAGCTCGAAGCCCTGACGGCGCTGCGACGGGATGAGAGCCTGCTTTCAGAGGATCCTCTCGTATCGCAGGAACTCGACGAGTTGATCGTGGTCGCCCGGCGCCACCTCGCGACCGTGCTGCATCGGCTGACCACGGACCGACCGTACGCGGCGTCGTGGTATGCGGGCGGCCGCAAGCTGAACGTAAGCCCGGATAGGCCTGTCGGCGTGGCGGTATCTGACTTGATGGACGAATGGTTCCCGCTGACGCCCCGCATCATTAATGACCAGGTCATGCGGGATCGTCTGTCACGGCAGATGCAGACAGCGCGGGTTCGGGTGATCTCCCGAGTCATGGAGCGCTCCACGGAGCCGAGGCTAGGATATGCGGAGGACGACGCCTCCGCCGAGGCTTCCGTGTACCGGACTGTCCTGATGAGGACTGGCCTGCACCGCCAGGGCGACGGGGCGTGGCGGTTCGCCCTCCCGGAGGAGATCGAGGACGAGGGGATGCGCCAGGCATGGGTGCACGTCCGGGATTTCTTCACCTCGCCTGGACGGCGGCCGTTGTCCGAGATCGTCGCCACTCTCACCACGCGACCGATCGGCATGCCTTCGGGTGTCGTTCCCCTCATCGTTATGGCGGGTTACCGCGCATTCGGTCGGGCCGTGTCGCTATGGACGGACGGCGTCTATGTCCCCGACGTGCTTGGCTTCGACTCGACGCGCATGTTCGCCGAGCCGCACCGCCACGAGGTCGAGGTCCATACGGGCAAGGAGCAGGAGATCGCTTATCTTGAGGAAGTCTGCTTCCTCTTCTCGCATGAGCGACCGGGGCCCCACGATGAGCGTGTGCGGGCGGCGTACGATGCGATCCGATCATGGCGCAGCGGCATCGCCGAAGGTGCGATGCGGTCCCGGCGGCTGACCGACGATGCCCGCATATTCGTGCGCCTGGTCAACGACGTCGAAAGTCCGCCGGACTTCCTGCTCAACAAGCTGCCGATGCTTTTGGGCGGGAAGGCAAAAGGCGATAATCGTCTGCGAATCACGCTTCAGTCCCTTGAGAGGGCGAGGGACGTCATCGACGGGTTGGTGGACGGCTACCTCCGGGACGCTGTGGAGGTCGTTTCCGAGGTGCTGTGCCTGAACGGAGCAGCGGAGGGGCTCGAGGGGGTTCAGGCGTGGATTTCTTGTCTTGACGTCGACAGCCTCATGCGACGCGACGACGTCAAGATGACGGACAAGGCCGTTCTGCGTACTGCCAGGGAGACGCTGAACGGCCGTCGGACGCCGGAAATGCTGGCTCGTGCGATCAGTTCCATCCTTCTGCAGAGAGGGATCGAGAAGTGGCAGGACGACACGAAGGAATTGCTGCGTAAGGAATTGCGCGAGTGCCGGACGCGCGTGGAGACAGCTGCGCTCGATGTCGGGGAGCCGTCGAAGGCATTGGCACCGATCATCGAGGCCCGCATCAGGCATCTCCAGGAGCAGTTGGCCCGCATACGGAATTCATAGAGGGGGAGGGGTGTGTTGAGCGTTACCGTCAAGAGGATGGACGAGGCAGCCCTCGATCGGCAGTCAAGGCACATTGTTCCGTTATCCGGCGGCAAGGACAGCACGGCTCTCGCCGTCTACCTGTCGATGACCTACCCGGACTTGCCGTTCGAGTACGTGTTCGCCGACACCGGCGCGGAACTCCCGGAGACCTACGAGTATTTCGAACGGCTCGAGCACGTCCTTGGCAAGAAGATCACGCGCATCACCGCCCTCGACATGCTCGGGGTATCCGAGCGGTTCGCGCGCTCACCCTTCGATGTCGCTCTCTACGAGTACTTCGCGGGCTTCCTGCCGAGCCCGCGCTCGAGGTGGTGCACCCGCATGCTCAAGATCCATCCCTTCGAGCGCTATGTGGGCAGCGACAAGGCATATTCCTACATCGCGATCCGGGCTGATGAGAAAAGGTCAGGCTACACGGGCAATGGCCGACCTGTGATGATCTCCGAGGAACCCAACATCACGCCCGTTTATCCGTTCAAGGACGACGGCATCACGATCGGTGATGTGCAGCGCATCCTCGACGACACGGGTCTCGGGATGCCGAAGTACTACGAGTGGCGGTCACGCTCGGGCTGCTACTTCTGCTTCTATCAGCAGATCGGGGAATGGCAGGGCCTGAAGGAGCGTCACCCCGATCTGTTCGAGAAGGCTTGCTCCTACGAGCAGACGAAGAACGGTCGCAAGTACACATGGGTCGACGGCCGTTCGCTTAATGACATTGCGAAAATGCCGCGTCGGGCTGTCAGGGCGAAGTCCGACGATGATGGTTGCGCGATATGCCATCTTTGAGGATGCCGATGAAAAATAAGCTTGTTGATCTTCTTGCTACATATGGTCCAAGCGCCGCATCCTCCTCCCTGTTTGACGAGCACGTCCGGGCGGAAGTGAAAAAGCATGGCATCAAGGAATTTGAGATCCCGCCGGCCGAAGCCGAGGAGCGCTACTACGCTATGCTCGAAGAGCCGGCCATGGCAGCGTGACTCAAACCAAAATGCCTCCGGCAATCCCGGCGCGG
>JGI25328J35697_1000798_pt1 | contig 24661 bp, 20 predicted proteins | sample HigsolmetaAR203D_FD_35697 | JGI IMG/M metagenome (IMG submission 35697)
TGCGACCTCGTCGTCACCGGCATGAAGAAGGTGCTCGCCGCCATCCGGCGCGACGGCACGGCCGTGGTCGTCAACACGGCGGAGGTGCATCCGGGCGAGTTTACCCGCAACGCGGACTATCACCTGCCGAGCGAGCGCATCAAGCGGGCGATAGCGGCGGCGGCGGGCGAGGACGTTTCCTTTGTCGACGCCACGGGCATTGCCACCGCCGTCCTCGGCAATGCCATCGCCACCAACATGTTCATGCTCGGCTTCGCCTACCAGCGGGGNAAGGTGCCGGTCTCGGCCGCCGCGCTGGAGCGGGCCATCGAGCTCAACGGCCAGGCCGTCGGGCTCAACAAGGCGGCCTTCCTGTGGGGCCGGCGCGCGGCTCTGGAGCCGGCGCGCATCGAGCATCTCGTGGCGCCTGCCCGCGAGGCGACGCCTGCGCGGCACATGTCGCGCACGCTTGACGAGATGGTGGAGCGGCGCGTCGACTATCTCACCGCCTACCAGAACGGTGCCTATGCGGCGCGCTACCGGGCGCTCGTCGAGCAGGTGCGCGAGCGCGAGGCGGCGGTGAAACCGGGCTCCGCGGCCCTTGCGACGGCGGTGGCGCGCTACCTCTTCAAGCTCATGGCCTACAAGGACGAGTACGAGGTGGCGCGCCTCTACACCGACGGCAGCTTCGAGAAGCAGGTGCGGGCGACCTTCTCGGGGGAGAACCTGCGCTACGAGTTCCACCTCGCGCCGCCCATCCTCGGCCGCAGGGATGCCAGCGGCAACCCGCGGAAGACGAGCTTCGGCCCCTGGATACTGCCCGTGTTCCGGCTGCTCGCGAAGCTCAGGGTGCTGCGCGGCACGCCGCTGGACATCTTCGGNTACACCGCCGAGCGGCGCATGGAGCGGCAGCTGATCAGGGACTACGAGGCGCTCGTCATGGACCTTATGCAGGGCCTGACGNCGGAGAACCACGCGCTCGCCGTCGCGCTCGCCTCGATCCCCGAGAAGATCCGCGGCTTCGGCCACGTCAAGCTGCGCCATCTCGAGGCGGCGAAGAAGGAGGAGGCGGAGCTGCTGGGGCGCTGGCGCGCCGGCGAGCCGAAGCTCGCCATGGCGGCGGAATAGGCCAAGCCTTCGGCGGCCTCGCCGGCCAGGCGCTGCCACCGTTTCACTTGATGAGGGCGAGCACCTCCCTGAAGCGGGGGTGCTCGCAATCCTGCAACCATTCGAAGATCACCATCTCGCTCGTGACGATCTCGATCCCGTGGCGGGCGAGACGCTCGAGCGCCGCGGCCCTGTTCGCNGGCTGNCGCGAGCCGACGGCATCGGCCACGACGATTGGCGCAAAGCCGTTGCGCTTGAGGCCGAAGGCCGTCTGCAGCACGCAGACATGCGCCTCCCAGCCGGCGACGAGCACCGTGTCGCGCTCCTCGTCGAGGGCCTCCTGCAGCTCCAGCTCGCCCGAGGCATCGAAGCTCGTCTTGGCCACGACGAGCTCCGGCAGGTCGCGCAATGCGTCGATGGTCGGGCCGAGGCCCTGCGGATTCTGCTCGCTGGCGATGACCGGCACACCCAGGAGGCGGGCGGCAAGCGCGAGGCGTCGCGCCGCGGCGACAGACTGCTCCGCTTCCGCGATGGCGGGCGCGAGACGGCCCTGAAAGTCGACGAGAAGCAGGCAGGAGCGTTCAGCTTCGATGATCATTGCAGGATGANTTCCAAGGTTCGTCCGGTTCCGTCTGTCCAGGGTTCCATTCCGGGCGGGGCCGGGCAAGTGGGCCGAAGGGCAGACGAAAGGCTGAGGCAGGCGGCTCGGGCGACGCTTCGCTTGGCCGGCGAGGCTCTTTATAGTGTGCCGGCGACGCGGCAACGGGCAGTGCCTTGATCACGAGCGAGCACCTCCTTTCCATTGCGCGGTGGGCGCACGATCTTTCCCCTGCCGAGCGGGAGCGGGCGGCCAAGGGCATCGTCGAGCGCACTTATGCGCAGGGCGAGTACATCTGCCACCAGGGGGACCGTTTCGACAGCTGGTGCGGCGTCGTCAGCGGCCTCGTCAAGGTCAGCACCGTGTCCGACACGGGGAAGGCCGTGACCTTCACCGGCGTGCCGGCGGGCGGCTGGTTCGGTGAGGGTACGCTGCTCAAGGACGAGCCGCGCAAGTACGACCTCGTCGCCCTGCGCGCGACGCGCCTTGCGCTGATGAACCGGGCCACCTTTCTCTGGCTGTTCGACAACAGCGTCGCCTTCAACCGCTTCCTCGTGCATCAGCTCAACGAGCGGTTGGGCCAGTTCATCGCCGTGCTGGGCTATGACCGCATGCTCGATGCACAGGCCCGCCTCGCGCGCGGGCTCGCCTGGATGTTCAACCCGGTGCTCTATCCGAGCGTCGGCAGCTACCTCGACATCAGCCAGGAGGAGCTGGGGCTGCTCTCCGGCCTGTCGCGNCAGATGACCAACAAGTGCCTGAAGGCGCTGGAGGACGAGGGGCTGCTGAAGATCGAGCACAGCGGCGTGCGCATCGTCGACCTGCCGCGTCTCGCTCGCTACGGCGAATGAAGAGGGATGGGAATCGNCGCACGGCCGCTGCGGATCGGCACAAACCATATTTGATTTCGCGCACGGCTTCTGGCNGCGCGGACTGACCGGCGCAGGGCCGCAAGAGGCGGCGAAACGGGCGAAAANGGCGGGAAAAACGGGCGGCGCAAGCCGGCATCCCAGCGAACACGGGCCTGTCCTGTCTGTCAAGCGGGTGCTTGCGGAGGCGCGGGCCGCCGCGCACTATTCGAGCATCAACGAGAGCCGGAAAAACCCGGCCAGAGGGAACGCCATGGCCCGATGGGGCCGAAGGGAGGAATGCGCCGTGACAGCGGTCGATTCCGGGCGGGCGGACACGTTCGCCAAACTCCTGGCGCACAATGCGGCGGTGCGCGGCAACCGGCCGGCCTTCCGCCACAAGGATCTCGGTATCTGGCAGACGTGGACCTGGTCCGAGGTCTACGAGAACGTGCGCCGCCTGGCCGTCGGGCTCGACCGGCTGGGTCTGAAGCGCGGCGAGGCGATCGCCATCGTCGGCGGCAACCGGCCGAAGCTCTACTGGACGGTCATGGCCGCGCAGATGCTGGGCGCGGTGCCGGTGCCTGTCTATGCCGACGCTGTGGCGGACGAGCTTGCCTACGTCCTCGCCCATGCCGAGGTGACCTTCGCGGCGGTGCAGGACCAGGAGCAGGTCGACAAGATCCTTTCGGTCTCCGAGCGCCTGCCCCTGCTGCGCCACATGGTCTACGACGAGCCGCGCGGACTGCGCGACTACGACCACACGCGCCTGCACGCGATGACGGAGGTGATGGCGGAAGGCGAGGAGGCGTTGAAGGATCCCGACGTCTCGGCCTGGCTGGATGCCACGCTGGCCGCCGGCAAGGGCTCGGACGTGTCCATCATCCTCTATACATCCGGCACCACGGGCCGCTCGAAGGGGGTGGTGCTCACCGCAGAGCGCTGCATCGCCGCGGCGCGCGACACGGTGGCCTTCGACAAGCTGGGCGAGACGGACGAGGTGCTCGCCTACCTGCCGCTCGCCTGGGTCGGCGACCACTACCTCAACTACGCCCAGGGGCTCGTCGCCGGCTTCTGCATGGCCTGCCCGGAGTCGGGCGAGACGGCCATGCAGGATCTCAAGGAGATCGGCCCGACCTTCTATTTCGCGCCACCGCGCGTCTTCGAGCAGATCCTGACCCGCGTGATGATCCGCATGGAGGATGCGGGAAGTCTCAAGCGGCGCATGTTCCACTACTTCATCGGCGTCGCGAAGCGCTATGGCGAGAAGATCCTCAACGGCGAGCCGGTGCCGCTNCGCGGGCGGTTGCTCTACGGGCTCGGTCGCCTGCTCGTCTACGAGCCCTTGAAGAACGTGCTCGGCTTCTCGCGCATCCGCGTCGCCTACACGGCGGGCGAGGCGATCGGACCCGACCTCTTCTCCTTCTATCGCTCCCTCGGCCTCAACCTGAAGCAGCTCTACGGCCAGACGGAAGCCTTCCTCTACGTCACGGCCCAACCCGACGGCGCCATCAAGCCGGACACTGTCGGCCCGCCGATGCCCAACGTGGAGATCCGTCTCTCCGAGAGCGGCGAGGTGCTGTTCCGGTCGCCCGGCATGTTCACCGGCTACTTCAAGGAACCCGAGAAGACCGAGGAGGTGCTGACCGAGGATGGCTTCATCAAGACGGGGGATGCCGGCTTCTTCGACCCGGCCGGGCATCTCAAGATCATTGACCGCGCCAAGGACGTCGGCAGGCTCAACGACGGCTCGCTCTTCCCGCCCAAGTACATCGAGAACAAGCTCAAGTTCTTCCCCAACGTGAAGGAGGCCGTCGCCTTCGGCCACGGGCGGGACTTCGTCGCCTGCTTCATCAACATCGACCTCACGGCCGTCGGCAACTGGGCNGAGCGCAACAACGTGGTCTACGGCTCCTATCAGGAGCTCGCCGGCCACCCGCTCGTCTACGACATGATCGAGAAGCACGTGGACGAGGTGAACCGCGCGCTCGCGGCCGAGCCGATGATGGGCGGGGCGCAGATCCGCCGCTTTCTCATCCTGCACAAGGAGCTCGATGCCGACGACGGCGAGCTCACGCGCACGCAGAAGGTCCGGCGTTCCTTCATCGCCGAGCGCTATGCGCCGCTCATCACGGCGCTCTACGACGGCTCGCACGAGGCCGACATCACGACCGAAGTGACCTTCGAGGACGGCCGCAAGGGCACGATTTCGGCGCGGGTCAAGATNCGCGACATGCAGGTCTATCCCGCCGCGGTGAAGGAGAAGGCCGCATGAGGGCGCCCGACATGAATGCCGGTGTCGCGGCTGGCGACGTTCTGCTCGCCGTCGAGAATGTTTCCCTGCGCTTTGGCGGGGTGAAGGCCATCACCGACGTCTCCTTCGACATCCGCAAGGGTGAGATCCGCGCCATCATCGGCCCCAACGGCGCGGGCAAGACGTCGATGCTCAACGTCATCAACGGCTTCTACCACCCGCAGGAGGGGCGCATCACCTTCAAGGGCAAGACGCGCTCCAGGATGCGTCCCCACGAGGCGGCGCGCCAGGGCATCGCCCGCACCTTCCAGAACGTCGCGCTCTTCAAGGGCATGACGACGCTCGACAACATCATGGCCGGCCGCACGCTGAAGATGAAGCGCGGCTTCTTCTGGCAGATGCTGCGTCACGGGCCGGCTCTGGCCGAGGAGATCGAGCACCGCCGGGTGGTGGAGGAGATCATCGACTTCCTCGAGATCGAGGCCATCCGCAAGGTGCCGGTGGGGCGGCTGCCCTACGGCCTGCAGAAGCGCGTCGAGCTGGGCCGGGCGCTGGCCATGGAGCCGGATCTGCTGCTGCTCGACGAGCCGATGGCGGGCATGAACCTTGAGGAGAAGGAGGACATGTGCCGCTTCATCCTCGACGTCAACAGCCAGTTCGGCACCACCATCGCGCTCATCGAACACGACATGGGCGTGGTCATGGACCTGTCGGACCGCGTCGTGGTGCTCGAGTACGGCCGCAAGATCGCGGACGGCGTGCCGGACGAGGTCAAGAAGAACCAGGCGGTCATCGACGCCTATCTCGGCGTTCCGCACTGAGGGCGCATTGATGGACATTCTCTACAGCATCTTCATCGATCCCTTCGTGCAGATGGGCTCGGCGCCCGACCTCCTCGTGCAGACGCTGTGGGAGGGGCTGGTCTCGGGCGTGCTCTACGCGCTCATCGCGCTCGGCTTCGTGCTCATCTTCAAGGCGTCGGGCGTCTTCAACTTCGCCCAGGGCATCATGGTCGTGTTCGCCGCGCTCACCCTCGTCGGCCTCTATGAGGCCGGCGTGCCGGCGATCCTCGCGCTGATCCTGACCATCGCCGTGATGTTCCTGCTCGCCGTCGGCGTCGAGCGGCTCGTGCTGCGCCCGCTGGTGAACCAGCCCGACATCATCCTCTTCATGGCGACCTTCGGGCTCACCTACTTCCTCATCGGTTTCGGCGAGCTCGTCTTCGGCGGCAACCCGAAGGTGATGATCACCGACNAGCTCTACCTGCCGCGCGGTTCCGTCGAGTTCGAGATGTTCGGCGGCTTCGTCAGCCTGCAGAAGATCGACATCACGGCAGCCATCATCGCTTCCGTCATGGTGGCCGCGCTTGCCGTCTTCTTCCAGAAGACGCGNATCGGCCGCGCACTCAGGGCNGTCGCGGACAGCCACAAGGCGGCGCTGTCGGTCGGCATCTCGCTCAACCAGATCTGGATCATCGTCTGGTTCACCGCCGGCATCGTGGCGCTCGCCACCGGCATCATGTGGGGCGCGCGCTCGGAGGTGTCCTTCGCGCTGCAGATCATCGCGCTGAAGGCCCTGCCGGTGCTGATCCTTGGCGGTTTCACCTCGGTGCCCGGCGCCATCGTCGGCGGGCTCATCATCGGCGTCGGCGAGAAGCTCGGCGAGTTCTACTGGGGGCCGCTTGTCGGCAGCGGCATCGAGAGCTGGCTCGCCTACGTCATTGCCCTCGGCTTCCTGCTGTTCCGGCCGCAGGGCCTGTTCGGCGAGCGGATCATCGAGCGGATTTGAGGAGGCGGCATCCGTGTTCTACCGCGAAGCAGGCCAGTTCAAGACGAACTACGCCGCAGACATGGCGGTGTTCCCGATCCTGCAGGACAAGATCGGGATCGCCATCATCCTTGCGCTCGCCCTTGTCGTCATCCCTCTCGTGGGGNACNCCTTCTTCCTGTCGGTGGTGATGATCCCGTTCCTCGTCTTCGCGCTGGCGTCGATCGGGCTCAACCTGCTGACGGGNTACACCGGGCTGCTGTCGCTCGGCACGGCGGGCTTCATGGGGGTNGGCGCCTTTGCCTGCTACAAGCTGACGACGATCTTCCCCGAGGTGAACATCATCGTCTGGATCCTCGCCTCGGGCCTGTTCTCGGCGGCGGTGGGTGTGTTCTTCGGCCTGCCGTCGCTGCGCATCAAGGGNTTCTACCTGGCGGTCGCGACGCTCGCCGCGCAGTTCTTCCTGCAGTGGTGCTTCATCCGCATCCCGTGGCTCTACAACTACAACGTCTCGGGGGCGATCGAGGTGCCGACGCGGACCCTCTTCGGCATCCCCGTGACGGGGCCCAACGCCTCGCCCGAGATGCGCTACTATGTCGTGCTCGGCCTCGTCATCCTGCTGACGTGGATCGCGTCCAACCTCGTCCACGGCCGCATCGGCCGCTCGTGGATGGCAGTGCGCGACATGGACATTGCGGCCGAGCTCATGGGCATCAAGCTGCTGCCGACGAAGCTGCTGGCCTTCGCCGTCTCGTCCTTCTACTGCGGCGTGGCCGGGGCGCTGATGGTCTTCCTCTGGTACGGGGGCGCCGAGCCGGAGGTCTTCTCCATCAACCAGTCCTTCCTGATCCTCTTCATGGTGATCATCGGCGGGCTCGGCAGTCTCATCGGCTCCTTCTTCGGCGCCGCGCTCATCTACATCCTGCCGATCGTGCTGCGCGGCGCGCCGTCCCTCGTCGGCCTCGACATCGGGGCGGCCACGGTCGAGCACCTGACGTTCATGATCGTCGGCGCGCTCATCATCTTCTTCCTGATTGTCGAGCCGCACGGACTGGCGCGGCTCTGGCAGACGGGCAAGCAGAAGCTCAGGGTCTGGCCTTTCCCCTACTAGCGCGGGAGGGCCGGGAACGAGCCGGACAACGGACGGGCGCCGCGNGTGATGCGGGGCGCTTCAACGGGAGGAAACGAAACATGGTGCGCAAGCTTTCCACCATCCTGGCGACCGCGATCGTGGCATCGGCCTTTGCGTTGCCGGCGAAGGCACAGGACTCGATCTACGTGCCGCTGTTCACCTACCGCACCGGCCCCTTCTCCGGTTCGGGCATCCCCATCGCCAACGGCATGCGCGACTATCTCACGATGCTCAACGAGCGCGACGGGGGCATCGGCGGTGCCAAGCTCATCCTCGAGGAGTGCGAGACCGGCTACGACACCAAGAAGGGCGTCGAGTGTTACGAGGCCGTGAAGGGCAAGAACCCGGTGATGATCAACCCGTGGTCGACGGGCATCACCCTGCCCCTCATCCCGCGCGCGGCCGTCGACAAGATCCCGATCCTGTCCATGGCCTATGGCCTCTCCGCCTCGGCGGATGGCGAGACCTTCCCGTGGATCTTCAACCCGCCGAACACGTACTGGGACGGCCTGTCGATGATCATCAAGTACATCGGCGAGCAGGAGGGCGGGCTCGACAAGCTCAAGGGCAAAAAGATCGGCTACATCTATCTCGACGCGGGTTTCGGNCGCGAGCCCCTGCCGCTGTTCGACCAGCTCGCGCGCGATCTCGGCTTCGAACTCAAGCTCTATCCCGTGCCGGCCGACAGCATGCAGAACCAGTCGTCGCAGTGGCTGAGCGTGCGCCGCGACCGGCCCGACTACATGGTGCTGTACGGCTGGGGCGCCCTCAACCCGACCGCCGTGAAGGAAGCGGCGAAGATCAACTACCCCATGGAGAAGTTCATCTCCATCTGGTGGCCGGGCGATGACGACATGCGCTCGGCGGGGCCCGGCGGCAAGGGCTTCAAGACGCTCAACTGGCATGCGGTGGGCACGGACTTCCCGGCCCTGCAGGACATCCAGAAGCTCGTCGTCGACAAGGGCCTCAGCCAGGCGCCGAAGAACAGCGTGGGTGAGGTGCTCTACAACCGCGGCGTCTACAACTCGATGCTGATCGCCGAGGGCATCCGCAACGCCCAGAAGCTCACCGGCAAGACGGTGGTGACGGGCGAGGACGTGCGCCGCGGCCTGGAGACGCTCAACATCGACGAGGCCCGCCTGAAGGAGCTGGGGCTCGAGGGCTTCGCCGGCCCCATCAAGCTCACCTGCACGGACCATAACGGCCACCGTCCGGCCTTCATGCAGCAGTGGGACGGCGAGAAGTGGGTGAAGATCTCCGAACCCATCGAGCCGATGGCCGACCGCGTCAAGCCGCTGCTCGAGGCCGCCGCCAGGGACTATGCCGAGAAGAGCACCGGCTGGCCGAAGCGCACGGAGCCCTGCGACAAGCAGTCGTGAGAACCGGACGCTCCCTGGGAGCGTCTGGCAGCGATCCCCTTCCCCGCCTGGGGGAGGGGAGCGGGTAACGGGGCCGGGCGGGGGCATCCTGCTCCGCCCGCCCTGGCTGCCCCCCTCCGCGAAAGGGAGACGAGGGAACGAGCATGAGCATCGCAGCCGCGCCCGCCGCTGAGGCGGGGACCGACACGATCCTCTCGGTCAATAACATCGAGGTGATCTACGACCACGTCATCCTGGTGCTGAAGGGGGTGTCCCTCTCGGTGCCGCGCGGCGGCATCGTGGCGCTGCTCGGCGCCAACGGGGCCGGCAAGACGACGACGCTCAAGGCCGTGTCCAACCTGCTGCGGGCCGAGCGCGGCGAGGTGACGAAGGGCTCCATCGTGTTCGACGGCGAGCGTGTCGACCGCATGACGCCGAACGAGCTGGTGCGGCGCGGCTGCATCCAGGTGATGGAGGGGCGTCACTGCTTCGGCCACCTCACCATCGAGGAGAACCTGCTGACCGGTGCCTTCACGCGCCGCGACGGGGCGGCCGCCATCCGGCGCGATATGGAGATGGTCTACGAATATTTCCCGCGCCTCCGGCAGCGCCGCAATTCCATGTCGGGCTATACGTCCGGCGGCGAGCAGCAGATGTGCGCCATCGGCCGCGCGCTCATGTCCCGGCCGAAGATGATCCTCCTCGACGAGCCGTCGATGGGCCTGGCGCCGCAGGTGGTGGAGGAGATCTTCGAGATCGTGAAGGATCTCAACGCCAAGGAGGGGGTGTCCTTCCTCCTCGCCGAGCAGAACACCAACATCGCCCTGCGCTATGCCACCTACGGCTACATCATGGAGACGGGGCGCATCGTGATGGACGGCGACGCCGCCTCGCTCAGGGAAAACGAGGACGTCAAGGAATTCTACCTCGGCATCGGCGAGGGCGAGCGCAAGTCCTTCCGCGAGGTGAAGAGCTACAAGCGCCGCAAACGCTGGCTGATGTAGGGCGAAGGAGGGACGCGGGCGGGACCTCTCCTTCCCGCGCCATGCACCCGACCGCCGCTGAGAGGACCGATGAAGGATTTCTACGACCATCGCGAGACGCGCGACCCGGCGGCGCGGGAGGCGGAGCTTCTCGCCCATCTGCCGACGATCGTCGCCAAGGCGATGCAGGCGCCCGGCTGGGCGGCGCATCTGGCCGGCGTACAGCCGCTCGACATCACGAGCCGCGAGGCGCTGGCAAGCCTGCCGGTGCTGCGCAAGTCCGACCTGCCGGCCCTGCAGAGCGCGGCGCCGCCCTTCGGCGGCTATGTCGCTGACGCGCCGGGCAGCTTCAGCAGGCTTTTCGCCTCGCCCGGGCCAATCTTCGAGCCGGAAGGGGTGCAGGCCGACCCGTGGCGCACGGCGCGGGCGCTTCACGCCGCCGGCTTCCGCGAGGGTGACGTGGTGCTCAACACCTTCTCCTATCACCTGACGCCGGGCGGCTTCATCCTCGATTCCGGCGCGCGGGNGCTCGGCTGTGCCGTCATTCCTGCCGGGCCGGGGAATACCGAGCAACAGCTGCAGGTCATGGCTGCGTACCGTCCCACCGCCTACACCGGCACCCCCGATTTCCTGAAGGTCCTGCTCGAGGCGGCCGATGCGGCCGGACTCGACACCTCCTCGCTGCGCCGGGCGGTGGTGTCGGGCGCCGCCTTTCCGGCGTCGCTGCAGAAGGCTTTCGCCGAGCGCGGCATCGAAGGCTACCAGCTCTATGCGGTGGCCGAGTGCGGGGCCATCGCCTACGAGACGCCGGCTCGCGAGGGCCTCGTCGTCAACGAGGATATCATTGTCGAGATCGTGCGGCCGGGCACCGGCGACCCGGTGGCGGAAGGCGAGGTGGGCGAGGTGGTCGTCACCTTGCTTGATCCGCATCGCCCCATTCTGCGCCTGGCGCTCGGCGATCTGTCCGCCATCATGCCCGGGACGAGCCCGTGCGGACGCACCAATCAGCGCATCAGGGGCTGGCTGGGGCGCGCCGACCAGACGACGAAGGTGAAGGGCATGTTCGTGCGGCCGGAGCAGGTGGCCGAGGTCGGCCGCCGCCACCCGGAGCTCGGCAAGCTGCGCCTCGTCGTCACGCGCGAGAACGAGATGGACGTGATGACGCTGCACGCCGAGGCGGCCAACGCCGACCTCGTCGACACGGCGGCCGTGGCCGGGACGCTNCAGGCGGTGACGAAGCTGAGGGGCGGTGTCGTGGTGGTCGCGCCCGGCGCGCTGCCCAACGACGGCAAGGTCATTGCCGACGAGCGCAAGTACAGCTAGCCGGCGCAGGGCGCGGGAGGCCGGGCGCCCTGACCTCGGCTACTGGAAGACGATGCGCCCTTCGGGCTTGAGGTCGATGGTGCCGAGCTTGCGGGCGTAGACCATCACGTCATTCGCCGTCAGCTTTCCGGCGATGTCGAGATCGCCACCCTTCACGCCCGCCGCCAGCATCGTGTAGCCGTCGCCGCCCCGAAGCATGAAGTCGTTGGTGGCGACCGTGTAGGTCCGGTCGTCCTGGATGGGTGCTCCGTCCACCGTCACGGCGACGACGCGGCTGCCGGCGGGGCGGCCGGGAGCCACCGTCACCTTCAGTCCCGACACCTGCGGGAAGCGGCCGGCGCGCTGCTCCATCTGCGAAAAGCCGTTTTCCAACGCGGCCTTCACCTCCTTGCCGGTGATACGGGTCACGACGGTGCGGTTGCCAAACGGCAGCTCGGTGAGGATGTCGCGGCGCGTCAGCTGGTGGCCGGCCGGATACTGCTTGTTGCCGCGGATGCCGCCGCCATTGGTGATGGCGATGTCGGCACCCGACGCGGCGCGCATGGCGTCGGCGATGAGATCGCCGATGGCCGCCTCCTGCGAGCGCACGATGGCGGTGCGGCTGTCGAGGGGGGCGGCGAGTGTGGCGACCGTGACGTCGAGTTCCTTGGACAGTTCCGCCTCGTAGCGCGCGACGACCGCCAGCACCTCCGGATCGGGCTCAACGGCGCGGGAATCGTTGACGCGGAATGTCGGGGTCCACGTCACCTTGCGGTCCTTGCCCTCGCCGGTCACGGTGGCGGCGAAGTCGATGGCGGTGACGTAGTTGCCCTCCTCGTTCGATTCCACCATCACGGTCTTGCCGTCGAAGCCGATGGCGAGGTCGTGGTCGTGGCCGGTGAGCAGCACGTCTACGAGGCGCGAGCGCACGATCTCGAAGTCCATCGCCCGGTCGGTGTGGGTGACGGCGACGACGAGGTCCGCCCCCTCCTCGCGCAGCTTCTTCGCTTCCCTGCGCAGCGTGTCCATCACCGGCAGGAAGGTGATGTCGCCGGGGCTGGACATCTGCGGCACGTTGTCGAGGATGAGGCCGACGACACCCACCCTGACGCCGCCGAGGTCGAAGATGGCGCTGTCGCGGTGGCCGGGCAGCGGCTGGCCAGCGGCGTCGCGCATGTTGGCCGCGAAGAAGGGGAACTCCGCCTCGCGCAGGCGGGCGAAATAGACATCCTTGCCGAAGTCGAACTCGTGGTTGCCGGGCACGAAGACATCCGGCTTGATCATGTTGGTCAGCGCGACGATGTGGGCGCCCTGATCGAAGCCGGACATCAGTGAAGGCGAGAAGCAGTCTCCGGCATGGCAGAAGAGCATGGGCACGCCACGCGCCCGCTCGGCCTTCACGATCGCGGCGAGGCGCGGGAAGCCGCCACGCCCCTTGTCCTCGTTCATCTTGTAGATGTCATTGACGAGCAGCAGGGTGAAGCTTGTCGGCGGCGGTGCTGCATCGGCGCCCGTGGTCAGCGTGGCAGCTGCGAGGCCGGCAGTCACGCCGAGGCGCAGGGTCTGGCGACGGGAGATGGGACTCATGGCAGGCTCCAACAACCGGTGGCACCTTGCGGGAGGATGTGTGGGCGCGGCCGCATGATGTCGGGCCGCGCTGCGGCCAGCAAGCGGTGGAGATGTCGCCGCAAGTCGGATATCCGCCCATGTGCGGCGATCGGTCCGCCGGCGCGTGGCGCGGGTATATTGGACAGGCGGCGAAAGGTGTCTACATGAGGCCTGTCGCGCCTGTGCGAGCAACGAATGGAGAGCGAAACAGTGTCCTTGAGCGAAGCGGCGTCCCGCGCTGTGCGCCTTCCTGCCGATCATCAGCCTGTCGCGGTCGGGCGCATCGGTGTGCTGCTGCTCAACCTCGGCACGCCCGATGCCACCGACTACTGGTCGATGCGCCGCTACCTCAAGGAGTTCCTCTCCGACCGGCGTGTCATCGAGACGCCGCGCATCCTGTGGTGGCCGCTGCTCAATGGCGTCATCCTGACGACGCGCCCCGCCCGCAAGGGCAGGGACTACGAGACGATCTGGAACAGGGAACGCAACGAGTCGCCCCTGAAGACCATCACGCGCTCGCAGGCCGAGAAGCTGGCGCAGAGGCTCGCTTCCCTGCCTGGCGGGGAGGAGGGGCGCATCGTCGTCGACTGGGCCATGCGCTACGGCAACCCGAGCATCAAGGAACGGCTCGAGGCGCTGCAGCGCGCGGGCTGCGACCGCATCCTGCTCGTGCCGCTCTATCCGCAGTATGCGCGGCGACCACGGCCACCGCCTGTGACAAGGCCTTCGAGGCGCTGATGCGCATGCGCTGGCAGCCGACCATCCGCGTCTCACCGCCCTATCACGACGATCCCGTCTACATCGGCGCGGTGGTGGACAGCCTGAAGGCGGAACTCGCGAAGCTCNCGTTNGAGCCGGAGATCATCATCGCCTCCTTCCACGGCGTGCCGAANGACTATCACCTGAAGGGCGATCCCTATCACTGCCAGTGCCAGAAGACGGTGCGGCTCATGCGCGAGGCCCTCGGTCTGCCGCCGGAGCGGCTGCTGCTCACCTTCCAGTCGCGTTTCGGGCGGGCCGAATGGCTGCAGCCCTACACGGACATGACGGTGAAGGGCCTTGCCGAGAAGGGCGTCAAGCGCCTCGCCGTCATCACGCCGGGCTTTTCGGCCGACTGTCTCGAGACGCTGGAGGAGATCGCCGGCGAGAACGCCGAGATCTTCCGCGAGCACGGCGGTGAGCACTTCGCGGCCATCCCCTGCCTCAACGACTCGCCCGAGGGCATGCGCGTCATCGAGCACATCGTGAGGCGCGAGCTGCAAGGCTGGATCTGACGGCCGGTCTCGCGCGGCACCGCGACACATCCTGCCGCTCCGTCGGCAGGTGAGGCCTGTCGCTTGCGGTCCTGCACGCATCCGGATGTGATATGAAGCGCCGCCGCCGTATCCGCGTGCGCGCGGCGGCAACGTATTGCGCCGGGGCTCCGCGTGAGAGGGGGCATCATGTTCGGTTTCGATATCTTCGTCGTCGTTCTCGTCGGTCTCGTCGTCCTGACGATCGCTCTCGGCGTGCGGACCGTGCCGCAGGGCTACGCCTACACGGTGGAGCGTTTCGGCCGCTACTCGCGCTCGCTGGGCCCCGGGCTTGGCCTCATCGTGCCCTTCATCGAAACCATCGGGCACAAGGTGAACATGATGGAGCAGGTGCTCGACGTGCCGAGCCAGGAGGCCATCACCAAGGACAACGCCACCGTCAGGATTGATGCCGTCTCGTTCTTCCAGGTGCTGGACGCGGCGCGGGCCTCCTACGAGGTGGCGGACCTGTCGCAGGCGCTGCTGACGCTGACGATGACCAACATCCGCACCGTCGTCGGCTCGATGGACCTCGACCAGCTCCTGTCGCACCGTGACGAGATCAACGAGCGGCTGTTGCGCGTCATGGATGCCGCGGCCTCGCCCTGGGGCGTCAAGGTGACGCGCATCGAGATCAAGGACATCCTGCCGCCCGCAGACCTCGCCGATGCCATGGCCAGGCAGATGAAGGCCGAGCGCGAGAAGCGCGCCAGCATCCTCGAGGCCGAGGGCGAGCGCCAGGCGCAGATCCTGCGTGCGGAGGGCGAGAAGCAGGCGCAGATCCTCGCCGCCGAGGGCCGCAAGGAAGCCGCCTTCCGAGACGCGGAGGCGCGCGAGCGCCTGGCCGAGGCCGAGGCCAGGGCGACCGCGCTCGTCAGCGCGGCCATCGCCCAGGGCGACCTTGCCGCTGCGAACTTCCTCGTCGCCGAAAAATATGTCGATGCGCTCAAGGGCCTCGCAGCCGCGCCCAACCAGAAGGTGGTGGTGGTGCCGATCGAGGCGGCGAGTGTCGTCGGCACGCTCGCCGGTCTCGGCGAGATCACCAAGACGGTCTTCGGCGAGGGGGGACTGGCACCGCCGCGGCACGCCAACTCCAGAGCGCCCGCCGTGGCAGCGTGCCGGCGAGCGGCGGCCCTGGGGCGGGCGGGCCGGCCTGACGGGAGGCGGATATGATCCGCGATGCGATCGTGGCCCTCGGGCCGTGGAGCTGGGTTGTGCTGGGCTTGCTGCTGGCTGCGCTCGAGCTCCTGGCGCCGGGGGTATTCCTCATCTGGTTCGGCCTCGCCGCCATCGTGACGGGTCTACTCGACGCCGTGTTCGACCTGTCGTGGCAGACGAGCGCCATCATCTTCGCGCTGCTGTCCGTGGTGAGTGTCGTCGCGGGCCGCCTCGCCACCCGTCGGCGCGGCGTGCACGAGGCCGAGCAGCCTTTCCTCAACCGGCGCGGGGCGGCGCTCGTCGGCCGCCGCTCACGCTCGAAGCCCCCATCACGGGCGGCGAAGGCTGGGTGCGCGTCGACGACAGCGTCTGGCGTGTCGTGGGGCAGGATTGTCCGGCAGGGACGCGGGTGACCGTCACGGGCATCGACGGGGCCAATCTCGTCGTCGTGCCGGACGGGGACGGCGGCGCCTGAGGCGCCGTCGCCAGGGACTCACTGCTGCAGGCAGATGCGGCCGTGCCGCGCCCGGCCGGCGAGCTGACGGAAGTCCCGCCCGGACATGCGGACGATCGTCTCGTGGTCGCCCGCCTCGAAATAGATCTCCGAGAGGCTGGCCAGCGTCTCGTCGACGATCATCGGCATGCCGTAAGCGGCGCCGAGCGGGGGCACCGCGCCGCGCGCACAATCGGGAAAGAGGCGCTCGATCTCCGCCTCGTGGGCGAGCTCGATCTCCTCGTCGAGCATCTCGCTGACGGCACGAAGGCTGAGGTGCCGCGAGGCGGGCAGCACGGCCAGCATGTAGCCGGCCCTGTCCTTCAGCACGACCGCCTTAGCGATCATGTCGGCGGGCACCTCGCAGGCCTTCGCCGTGCGCATCGAGGTGGCGGTGGGTTCGTGGCGCATGAGGTCGTAGGTGACGCCGCTGCGCGACAGGTAGTGTTCGAGCCGTGGTGCTGTGGACATGACGCGTTCTCCCTTCGCGGGCGGGCCTTCGCCCCGCTCGGGACCGACGCGATGTTGTCCGCCACGGCCTTGCGGGGCCTGTGACGACGATGATGTTGGCCGCGCCGCCCGACGGGCGGCCCCCCGGCTCCTGGAGAGGATCATACCGTCTGGGGTCCGGCGCGGAAAGCACGATCGGGCGGCCTGANGGCGGCCCGGACCCTCAGGCAGCGCCGGCGCGCAGGAGGTCGAGCACGTGGATGATGCCGACCGCGCGCCCGTTCTCGGCGACCACGAGGGCGCCGACCTTCATCCGCTCCACGACTTCCAGCGCTTCGCCGAGCAGCGTCTCCGGCGCGACGGACTTGGGCGTGGGGTTCATCACCTCCTCCACCCGCTGGGCGAGCAGCGAGGGGTTCATGTGACGGCGCAGGTCACCGTCNGTGACGATCCCGNCGAGTCGGCCGTCGTCCTCNGTCACCAGCACGCAGCCAAAGCCCTTGGCGCTCGTCTCGACGATCGCATCGGCCATCGAGGTGCCGCGGCGCACGATCGGCAGCCGCTCGCCGGTGTGCATGATGTCGCGCACGAATTTGAGCTGCGCGCCCAGCTTGCCGCCCGGGTGATAGATGCGGAAATCCTGCGCCGAGAAGCCGCGGCTCTCGAGCAGGGCGATGGCCAGTGCGTCGCCGAGGGCGAGCTGCATCGTGGTGGAGGTCGTGGGGGCGAGCCCGTTCGGGCAGGCCTCGCTCGCCTTGGGCAGTGCCAGGCACACGTCGGCCTCACGGCCGAGCGTCGACTGCGCGCTTGACGTGAAGGCGATGAGCGGCACGCGGAAGCGCTTGGCATAGCCGATGATGTCGGAAAGCTCCGCCGTCTCGCCCGACCAGGAGAGGGCGAGAATGGCGTCGTCCGTCTGGATCATGCCGAGGTCGCCGTGGCTCGCCTCGCCGGGGTGGACGAAATAGGCGGGCGTGCCTGTGGAGGCCATGGTAGCGGCGATCTTGCGGCCGATGTGGCCGGACTTGCCCATGCCGGTCACGATGACGCGGCCACGCGCCCCCGAGATCGTGTTGACGGCGGCCTCGAAGGGGCCGGCCAGCTCCCCTTCAAGCGCCGCGATCAGCGCCTCGAGCCCGGACCGCTCGCTCGACAGCGTGCGCAGGGCCGACGCCACGGCCGTCCCGGACCTGCGCTGCGTCGTGCCGGTGTCGCGGGCTGCAAGGCTCGTCATGGTGATCATCCTGTTCTTGTCCTGCTCCTGGCGTCAGGCGCCCGGTTGTTCGCGCGGTCTTTAGCACGGCAGGCGCCGGCAGGCGAAGCCCGCGCCGGGTTACCGGGCGTTAACCATGTCGCTTTAGCCTCCATTAACCACGCTGGCCGCTTGCCGGAGGCCTCTCCAGGGCGGCCGCATCGCATTGCTGCTGCAGGAAAGCGTCGATTTGCGTCAGTGCCCCCCCATAGTCTCGCGCCGGTGCGGCGCCGCGCCGCTCGCAGCGTGCATCGCTGCCGGTGCGATTCTTCTGGCAGGGCCGGCCGCACACGGCCAGGAGGGGGCGTCGTTTCTCTCGTTGCGCGGCACTGTGCAGCCCGGCCACGACAGCGGCGGGGCGGTGCCGCTGCCGGGCGTGCTGGAGACGCCCGCCGAGGCACCGCAGGCCCCGTCGCCTTCCCCCGTCTATCGCCCGGTGCGGGCGCCGGTCTCGCTGGAACGCAGCCCGCTGCGCCCGTCGCAGGGGCTCTCCGCGGGCGAGCCGCTGTCGCTCGGCAGCGTGCCCCGGTTGCCACGGCCGGACGAGGAGGAGGATCCGTGGGGGCCGCTCGGCCTGCGACTCGGCACGCTGACCGTCTTTCCCTCGATCGAGATCGATGGCGGCTACGACAGCAATCCACGGCGCGAGGGCGGCGCCGGGAAGGGGGCGGCTGCCATCCTCACGCGCGGCGAGGTTTCCGTGCGGTCCGACTGGTCGCGCCATGCGCTCACCGGCCATCTGCGCGGCTCCTACTGGGCCTTCCCGGCCCTCGAGAAGGCGGACCGGCCTGAGGCGGATGCCCGTCTCAACCTGCGCCTCGACGCCACGCAGGACACCACCATCAATATCGAGGGGCGTGGCTCGCTGACGACGCAGCGTTCCGACAACCCCAACCTGCCGGGCGGGGTCGTCAATCAGCCGACCATCGTTTCCTATGGCGGATCGCTGGGCGCCACGCACCGCTTCAACCGTCTGGCGCTTGGCGTGACCGGCTCCGTCGAGCGCAATGTCTATGGCGATGCCGAGTTTGCCGACGGTAGCCGTCTTGACCAGGGCTATCGCAACTACAACGAATACGGGCTGCGGCTCAGGGCGGGCTACGAGGTGCACCCCGGCCTTGAGCCCTTCGTCGAGGGGCTGGTCGACCGCAGGCAGTATGACGAGCGGTTCAACGCCGGCGGCTTTGAGCGGTCGTCCAGGGGCCTCGGCGCGCGCGTCGGAACGACCTTCGAGATCACGCGTCTCATCACCGGCGAGGCGGCGATCGGGCACCAGGTGCGCAAGTATGACGATCCGCGCCTTGCAGACCTGCGTGGCCCCATCGGCGAGCTGTCGCTGATCTGGCGGCCGTCGGCGCTGACGACCGTGCGGCTCACCGGCTCCAGCTCCCTCGGCGAGACGACCATCGCCGGATCGAGCGGCGTCGTGAACCGCAGCGCCACGCTGGCGCTGGAGCACGCCCTGCGCCGCAACCTCATCTTCACGGCCTCGGCGACCATCGGCGAGAGCGACTACAGGGGCGTGGACCTCAANGAGAGGGAATTCACCGGCACCCTCGGGATCGAGTGGAAGCTGACGCGCACGCTCGCCGTGCGGGCCGGCTTCACGCACGAGCGGCTAGACAGCTCCTCGCCCGGTGAGGACTACACGGCCAACATCTTCCTCGTCGGGCTGCGCCTGCAACGGTAGGGCGAGGCGGGCACCGGCAGCCGGTGCCCGCCGCCCGCATCACTTCTTGGCCAGCAGGGCTTCGAGCTCGCGGCGGTAGTCGGCGCCGAGCTCGGGATGCGACAGTGCATAGGCGGCGTTCGCCGCNAGGAAGCCCAGCTTGGAGCCGCAGTCGTAGATGTCGCCGTCGAAACGGGTGGCGAAGAACGGCTGCGACTTCGACAGCGTGATCATGGCGTCGGTGAGCTGGATCTCGCCGCCGGCGCCACGCTCCTGCTTGGCGAGCAGATCGAAGATCTCCGGCTGCAGGATGTAGCGCCCGGAGATGGCGAGATTGGAGGGGGCGGTGCCCTTGGCCGGCTTCTCGACCATCTGCGTGATCGGATAGACCTTGCCGTTGCCAATGGGCTCGCCGACGCCCGTGATGCCGTATTGGTGCGTCTGGTCGGCCGGCACCTCGTAGACGGCGATCATGTTGCCGCCGGTGGCGTAGGCCTCGTAGGCCTCGATCATCTCGGCCAGGCAGGGGCGCGCGCCGAGGTGCAGCATGTCNGGCAGGAGCAGGGCGAAGGGTTCGTCGCCGACGATGTCGCGCGCGCACCAGACNGCGTGGCCGAGGCCGAGCGGCCCCTGCTGGCGGGTGAAGCTGGTCTGCCCGGGGCCCGGCAGGTCACGACGCAGCTGCTCGAGTTCCTTGGTCTTGCCCCGCGCCTCGAGCGTGCGCTCCAGTTCGAACTGGCTGTCGAAATGGTCCTCGATGACGCCCTTGTTTCGACCCGTCACAAAGACGAAGTGCTCGATGCCGGCGGCTCGCGCCTCATCCACCACGTGCTGGATAACCGGGCGGTCGACCACNGTCAGCATTTCCTTCGGCATCGCCTTCGTGGCGGGCAGAAAACGGGTGCCGAGGCCCGCGACGGGAAATACGGCCTTTCGGATCGGCTTCTTCATGGAACCCCAAGGACTGGAGGGCACAACGAGAAACACGGCCCGGCGCCCTCTCTTGCCCTGGCCGTGCCCACACGAGATGCTCGCCGATCTTGACCGGCGAACGTGTCAATCGCGTAACGCGATTGACGGCTGAACGCTGCCGGTCTGTCAATAGTTCCGCGGGCTGCAGAAGGCGCCCGCGCGACAGCCAGGCGCGGGAGGGGGATGGGGGCATGAGCGTCNCGGTGACCGGCGGGGCCGGCTACATCGGCAGTCATATGGTTTTCGAACGCGTGGAGGCGGGGGAGCAGGTCGTCGTGCTCGACGGCCGATGCTTCGCGCATCATGCCTTTCTCGACTGGGAGCCCCGGTACGACGGCTTCGATACGATCGTTGCCCAGGCGCTCGCGTGGGACAGGAGGCTCGCCGGGCAGCCGGCCGTCTGAGGCCGGTGTCAACGTTTTTGCAACCATATGGCGCGAGCTAGTGGAGCGAGTGCGTAGGCGTGGCGGCTTCGGCCGCGTTTTGAACGAGGATCCGACATGCGGCATGGCAGCAGGGACGGGGAGACGGACTTCACCACCGCAAGCCGCGGGGGGCGCGTGCCGCTCGCTGCACTTGCCGTCAGCCTCGCCCTCGGGGCTTGCGCCTCGACGGACGTGGTGTCCGTCGGCAGCATCACGCCCTATGCGCCGACCGAGCACAGGCTCACGCCAGAGGCGCCGCGCAGCCCGGCCCGCATCTCCCGTGGGGAGGGGACGCCGTCCCCGTCCTTCCGCGCCTTCGTCGCTGCCCTTTGGCCGGAGGCACAGGCCCGCGGCGTCTCGCGCGCCGTCTATGACGCGGCCTTCGCCGGCGTGACGCAGGACGAGAAGGTCATCGCGCTCACCAGGAAGCAGGCCGAGTTCTCCAAGCCGATCTGGGAATATCTCGCCTCAGCCGTGTCGCAGAACCGGCTGGAGCGTGGCACGCCCCTGACGCGCGAGTGGGCCTCGACCCTCGACGCCATCGAGCGCACCTATGGCGTCGACCGCAAGGTCGTCATGGGCGTCTGGGGTATGGAGACGAATTTCGGCAGCTTCACCGGCTCGCACTATGTCGTGCGAGCACTCGCGACGCTCGCCGAGGCCAGGTATCGCGGCGACTATTTCCGCAACGAGCTGCTCACGGCTCTCGTCATCCTGCAAGAGGGGCACATCACGCCTGACCGGATGGAAGGCTCGTGGGCCGGCGCCATGGGCCAGACGCAGTTCATGCCGTCAAGCTTCATGCGCTACGCGGTCGACTTCACCGGCGACGGGCGGCGCGACATCTGGACCTCGGTGCCTGATGCGCTGGCCTCCACGGCCAACTACCTCAAGCAGAACGGCTGGCAGCCGGGGCTGCCGTGGGGCTTCGAGGTCAAGGTGCCTTCGGGTTTCCGCTATGGGCGGCAGGCCAGATCCTTCGCCGACTGGGCGGCAGAAGGCGTGCGCCGGGTGGACGGGCGCCCGCTGCCGGCGGCGGGCGAGGCGCGGCTCTTCCTGCCGGCCGGGGCGCGCGGGCCGGTCTTCCTGGTGACGAAGAACTTCGACGTCATCAAGCGCTACAACAACTCCGACGCCTATGCCCTCGGTGTCGCGCATCTCGGCGACCGGCTCTACGGCGGGGCGCCGATCCAGGCGCCGTGGCCGACCGACCAGGTGCCTCTTGCCAAGCACGAGCGGGAGGAGCTGCAGCGCCACCTGGTGCGCCACGGCTATCACATCGGCGAGATCGACGGGCGCATCGGCTCGCAGACGCGCGATGCTATCTTCGCCTTCCAGGAGAGCCGCGGCCTTGTCGCCGACGGGCACGCCGACGGCCGGCTGTTGGCGCTGCTCCGCCAGACGCGGTAACATGCGCCCGTCCCGGCCGCGGCCGGGGCGAGGAACGAGGGCAATGCCGGCGCGCAGCATCATCGTTGCCATATTCGTCGCGGCCGGGTGCATCTTCGCCGCGGCCGTCGCGCACGCGCAGCAGGACCCGCTGACGCGCTTCCTCAACAGCATCTTCCAGCCGAAGCCTCCGGCGCAGGTGCAAGAGGCGCCGCGACGCTCCCGGCCGGCCGCCTCGCGCCCGCGCCAGTCGGCGCCGCGGGCTGCGCGCGAGCAGCGCGGCGTTGCCGAGCGCACGCTGCGCGTCGAGGTGGATACCTATGTCGTCGTCATGGGCGACTCCCTCGCCGAGCTGCTGACGGAAGGTCTCGCTGAAACGCTGGCTGATGCCGCCGACGTGGCGATCTATTCGCGCGCCAGGGGCGACAGCGGGCTTGTGCGCAGCGATTTCTACGACTGGCCGAAGGCCGCGCAGGANATTGTCGCCAACCCCGAGCGCGTGTCGATCGCCGTGATGATGATCGGCGCCAATGACCGTCAGGCCTTCCGCACGCCGGCGGGGGAGGTCGAGTACGGCACGCCCGAGTGGCGGACGCTTTACGCCATGCGCGTTGACGAGATCATCCGCACCTTCACCGAGAAGCGGATCCCGCTCGTCTGGGTCGGTCTTCCGCCCATGAAGGGAGACCGGCTGTCGGCCGACATGCTGGCGCTCAACGAGATCTTCCGTGACCGTGTGACCGCGGCCGGCGGCCACTATGTCGACATCTGGGAGGCATTTCTCGATGCCGACGGTCGATTCTCGGCCTTCGGGCCCGACGTGAACGGCCAGAACGCGCGGCTGCGCACCAACGATGGCGTGCACTTCACCAAGGCCGGCGCCCGCAAGGCGGCGCACTTTGCGGCGCTCGTGCTGCGCAGGCTCATCGAGGCGCGCGGGGGCCTGCAGCAGGCCGTGCTGCCCCTGCACGACGGCGTGCCGGGCCTCGACACGCGCGACCCCATCGAGCGCATGATCGACGCCTCGATTCCGAGCCTGCCCGAGCCGGCCGGTCTCATTTCGGTGTCGAGCAAGCCCGTGGCCGGCCCCATCCTGCCGCTGACGGGGCCGGATGTGGCGCCCGGCGGCGTGCTCGTGTCGGCCTCAACGGGCCCGGTGCAGGTCGACCAGCTAGCCGAGCGGGTGTTCGAGCTCGGCGACGTGCCGCAGCCGAAGCCGGGGCGCGTCGACGACTTCTCCTGGCCGCGCCAGCCCTGAGGCCGGCGCCTGCCACCTCAGCGCGGCAGGACGGAGGAGCCCATCAGATATTCGTCGATGGCGCGGGCGGCCTGACGGCCCTCACGGATGGCCCAGACGACCAGGGACTGGCCGCGCCGCATGTCACCGGCCGAGAACACCTTCTCCTGCGAGGTGCGGTAGTCCCGGTCGCTGGCGGCGACATTGCCCCGCTTGTCGAGGGCGACGCCCGCCTGATGGAGCATGCCTTCGTGCACCGGGCCGGCGAAGCCGATGGCGATGAAGACGAGGTCGGCCTTGAGGACGAACTCCGTGCCGGGGATCGGCACGCGCTTCTCGTCCACGCGGGCGCAGCGCACGCCGGTGACGCGCCCCTTCTTGCCCTCGATGGCGAGCGTTGCGACCTGGAATTCGCGCTCGGCGCCCTCCGCCTGGCTCGAGGACGTGCGCAGCTTTGTCGGCCAGTAGGGCCAGACGGTGAGCTTGTCCTCCATCTCCGGCGGCTTGGGGCGGATGTCGAGCTGCGTCACCGAGAGCGCCCCCTGGCGGAAGGCGGTGCCGATGCAGTCGGAGGCCGTGTCGCCACCGCCGATGACGACGACATCCTTGCCGCCAGCGAGGATCGGCGCGTCGTCCAGAAAGTTCTCACGGCCGTTGCGGCGGTTCTGCTGCACGAGGAAGGGCATGGCGAAATGCACGCCGTCGAGGTCCATGCCCGGGATCTGCGGGTCGCGCGGGCGTTCGGCGCCGCCGCACATCAGCACGGCGTCATAGGACTTCACCAGCTCGTCGAACGGCTTGTCGACGCCGATGTTGACGCCGTAGTGGAAGACGACCCCTTCGGCCTCCATCTGCGCCACGCGCCGGTCGATGTGGTGCTTCTCCATCTTGAAGTCGGGGATGCCGTAGCGCAGCAGGCCGCCGGCGCGCGGCTCCCGCTCATAGACATGCACCTCGTGGCCGACGCGGGCGAGCTGCTGGGCGGCAGCCAGGCCGGCAGGACCGGAGCCGACGATGGCCACCGACTTGCCCGTGAGGCGGGCCGGCGGCTCGGGGCGGATCCAGCCCATCTCCCACGCCTTGTCGGCGATGGACTGCTCGATGGTCTTGATGGTGACGGGCACGTTCTCGAGGTTCAGCGTGCATGCCTCCTCGCACGGGGCGGGGCAGACGCGGCCGGTGAACTCGGGGAAGTTGTTGGTGGAGTGGAGGTTGCGGGCGGCCTCCTCCCAGTCGTCGTTGTAGACGAGGTCGTTCCAGTCCGGGATCTGGTTGTGAACGGGGCAGCCCGTCGGCCCGTGGCAGAAGGGGATGCCGCAATCCATGCAGCGGGCCGCCTGCTTCTGCAGGTCCTTGTCGTCGAGCGGCAGCGTGAATTCACGGAAGTG
>JGI25328J35697_1000820_pt1 | contig 24222 bp, 27 predicted proteins | sample HigsolmetaAR203D_FD_35697 | JGI IMG/M metagenome (IMG submission 35697)
CCCGCCCCGCGGCTGTGGATAGCCGNGGGTCGAAGGGGTGCGGCCCGGCGCTGCCGGGCCGTTTTCATCATTCGGCGGCGTGGGCGTGCAGGCGCTCGCCGCGCACCAGCAGCTTGTTGAGCGCGGCGAGATAGGCCCGCGCCGAGGCCACCAGCGTGTCCGGGTCTGCCCCGCGGCCGGTCACGGACGAACCGTTCATCGCGAGCCGCACAGAGACCTCGGCCTGGGCGTCGGTGCCCTCGGTCACCGCGTGCACCTGGTAGAGCTCCAGCGTCGCCTCGTGCGGCACCAGTGCCTTGATGGCGTTGAAGGTGGCGTCGACGGGCCCGTTGCCCTCTGCCTCCTCCGTGCGGATCTCGCCGCCCACATCGAGCTTCATCGTCGCCCGCTGCGGTCCNCGCGTGCCGGCGATGATGGACAGCGACACCAGCTTGACCCGGTCGTGCGCCGTCAGGATCTCCTCGTCGACGAGNGCCTCGATGTCCTCGTCGTAGACATGCTTCTTGCGGTCTGCGAGGTCCTTGAAGCGGCGGAAGGCGTCCTCCAGCGCGTTCTCGCCGAGGTTGTAGCCCAGCGCCTTCAGCTTCTCGCGGAAGGCATGGCGACCGGAGTGCTTGCCCATGACCAGCGAGGTCTTGGTCACGCCCACCGATTCGGGCGTCATGATCTCGTAGGTCGAGGCGTTCTTCAGCATCCCGTCCTGGTGGATGCCGCTCTCGTGCGCGAATGCGTTCCGCCCGACAATCGCCTTGTTGTACTGCACCGGGAAGGACGTAACGGCCGAGACGAGCTTGGAGGCGCGCGTCAGCATCGTCGTCTCGATGCCCGTCTCGTAGGGCAGGACATCGCCGCGCGTCTTGATGGCCATGACAATCTCCTCGAGCGCGGCATTGCCGGCGCGCTCGCCAAGGCCGTTGATCGTGCACTCGATCTGGCGCGCTCCNCCNTCGACGCCGGCCAGCGAGTTGGCCACGGCCAGGCCGAGGTCGTCATGGCAGTGCACGGAGAAGATGGCCTTGTCGGCGTTCGGCACCCGCTCGCGGATGGTCTGGAACATGTTGCGGTATTCGTCCGGCGTGGCGTANCCCACCGTGTCGGGCAGGTTGATGGTGCTGGCGCCGGCCTTGATGGCGGTTTCCACGCANCGGCACAGATATTCGATGGGCGTGCGCGTGGCGTCCATGGCCGACCACTCGACGTCCTCGACGAGGTTGCGCGCCCGGGCCACCGTCGCGGCAATGATCTCCAGCACCTCCTCCTCGCTCTTGCGCATCTGGTGCGCGAGGTGAATCGGCGAGGTGGATACGAAGGTGTGGATGCGGCCGCGCTGGGCGTGGCGCACTGCCTCCCCTGCACGGTCGATGTCGCCCGCAATGGCGCGGGCGAGGCCGGCGACCACGGCTCGCTTCGTGCGACGCGCGATCTCGGAGACAGATTCGAAGTCACCGACCGACGCGATGGGGAAGCCCGCCTCGATCACGTCCACGCCCATGTTGTCGAGGAGTTCCGCGACCTCCAGCTTCTCCTCGAAGGTCATCGAGGCACCGGGGCACTGCTCGCCGTCGCGCAGCGTCGTGTCGAAGATGATGACGCGGTCCTTCTTCGCGGCGTCGGTGGTGGGATTGGTCATGGTGAATGTCCTCTTCGGGCGGCACGGCACTGCGGCCGGCGTGTCGTCTGTTTCGTCGGTGGTTGGCCTCTGCGTCGTCCCCTGAGTGCCCAGGCACGCGTGCCCAGCCGGCTCTCAGGGGCGGCTAAGGAGAAGAAGAAGGCCCGAAAGACGAAGCACGTCGAGCGCGCGCAGCGATGCGGCGGCGGACGCCGCGCCTGCCATCGTCGTGCTGGAGCCGGAAATGACCACGGCCCGTTCCCCTCGCGCTCGCCCAGCGCACCCGTCGCGCTGGCGACATATCCAGACTGCTTCTAAACGACGAGACCACGTGCTGACAAGCAACACTTTATCGGGGAATGCACGGCAGCGCCCTTCGCGCCGTCTCTTGCCATTGACGCGTCCCAATTGCCCGCCAAGGCTGCAACTCACGATTCACCCATCTGGAGAGGTTGAGACATGTCGATCCGCGCGCTGCCGACGCTTTTCGGCGCAACCGTGCTGGCCCTTTCCCTCGCCGCCTGCAACACGACAGGCGAGGGCCCGGCGCAGCAGCAGGCGGCCGCCACCCCGGCCGTGCCGCAGCTGCCGGGCGACAGTGCCTGCGCCCGCGAGATCAACACCTTCCGTGAGATCACCCGCCGCGACGTGGANACCGGTTACCTCAACCCCAGCGTCTACGCCAGGCTCACGCCNGAGGTGGACAAGGCCGCCAGCACCTGCATGAGCGGCGCTGACCGCGACGCGCGCGCGATGCTGGCCGCCACCAAGTCGCGCTACGGCTATCGCTGATCNCACCGCCTCCCCGCCGCGCGCCGCTTGCGGCCGCCGCGGCGGGGCCAACCGGGCCNAACGGCAGCTGGCCGAATCCNGCGTCGTCAGCCCCTCAGCAGGTGCCGCAGGAAGAGCTGCGTGAAACAGGGCATCCGCTCGGCATCGATGTCCGCCGGCGTGCGCACGATGTGCATGCCCGACAGTTCCGGCTGATCCTGCTGCGCCAGCCAGGCCTCGATCCGCGCCTTCAGCACCGCCGCCGGCAGGGGCGAGCGCACCGGCCGCATCAGCGCGGTGCGCGCGCCGTCAATGACGGCAGTCCACGTCTCCTCGATGGTGACGTCCCGCGCGCCGAGGCCCGTCTCTTCCAGAAGCTCCCGGCTGACGCTGCCGGCGAGATCCACCCTCCCGTCGGGCAGGACATCGCCGGGGTCCGGCGTGCCGGCAGGAAAGTAGATGCGCCCCGGATTGGCCGTGTGGCCGCCCATGATGCCGAGAAGATAGGCGCCGTCGGCCGCCTGCAGCGCCGCCATGGCGAAGCAGTTGCCGGCGCTGCCGGGCGGAAAGCCGAGGTCGCGCATGGCGAGAAAGCTTGCATAGTCTGCTTCCCGATAGCGCACCTTGAGNATGCCGNCCTCCNCCCGCCGCTCGCAGCAGACCAGCACCCGGCCGTTGTANAGTGCCGGACTCTCNGCCTTCCGGCGCGCCCAGTGCGCATCGATCTCTGCCCNGTGCTCCTCGGCCCAGGGCCAGGGCCCGGCATCGAACCAGGCCTCGACGCCGACCAGCGGCAGGATGGCNGCCTCCTCGCTCACAGGAAAAGCGCTCCCTCGCTGACGACCACGGCCGAGCCTCCGATGGAGGCCTTGACGAGCGCCCCGTCCGTGACGGTCAGCGTCAGCTCGATCTGCGAGGGGCGCCCCATGGCATAGCCCTGCTCGATGACGAGGGTGTGCTCCCCGTCCGGGGGCTTGTCGTAGTCCATGATAGCGCCGGCGAAAGCCGCCACCGCCGAGCCCGTGGCCGGGTCCTCCCCGATGCCAAGATCCGGCGCAAACATGCGCGCGTAATAGGCGTGCCCCTCGACCACCGGCTCGCGGCAATAGATGAAGGCGTTTGCCCGTGGCCCATCGCCAAAGGCCGTATCCCAGGCGGCGACGCGCCGCCGGGCCCGGTCGACCGCTGCCCGGCCCGCCACCGGCACGATGGCAAAGGGCACGCCGGCCGAATACTTGGCCGGCCGATGAACGCCGAAGCCGATCTCGTCCACAGCGAGGTCAAGCGCTGCGGCCAGGGCCGCCGGCGAGGCAAGGTCGCTCAGCCGCTCCGGCAGGCGCGGCAGGGTGAAGGTGGCGCGCCCCTTGCCCTTGCCGACGACCTCCACGGCGCAGGGCACGAGCCCCACCTTTTCCTCCAGCGTGAAGGCGAGCGCCCCGGGGCTCGCCCCGTGGTCGATGAGGCCGAGCAACACCGCCGTACCGACCGTCGGATGGCCCGCGAAGGGCAGTTCCGCCGTCGGCGTGAAGATACGCAGACGGGCGCGATGGTTCGCATCGTCAGGCGGCAGCACGAAGACCGTCTCAGACAGGTTGAACTCCTTGGCGATCGCCTGCATGCCGGCATCACCGAGGCCCTGCCCGTCGAGCACGACGGCGAGTGGATTGCCACCGNGCGCAGTGTCGGTGAAGACGTCGAGCGTGAAGAAGCGGCGTCCCATCGTTTCCATTCCTATGCTTGCGGCGGATTGCGTCGGGTCGGCAGGTCGAGCTCGACGACGAGCGGGCAGTGGTCGCTCGCCTTCGGCCTGTCCCAGCCAACACGGGGATAACGATCGCCGGAGGTTGCGAGTGCCGCCAGCGAGCGATTTTCCTGCCGCGGGTCGAGCGGCACACGATAGGGCAGCCCGCGGCGCACGATCTCGACCCCGGGAGCCGGATTGGCCGCGGCGAGCGCGGGCGAGAGCAGGATGTAGTCGAGCTGCATGTGNCGCTCGACGATGCGCCCCTCCCGCTCCGACCAGGCGCGGCGGAAATGCGTCCACCGCTCGTGTGCCGGCAGGGCGGCCAGCGGGTTGACGGCGAAGCCGTGCGTCANCGGCTCGAGGCCGCTCTCCCCTTCCGGGATCACGCGGGCGCCGGGGCCGATCGTCTCCTCGCAGCCGTTGAGATCACCGACGACGAGCCAGTTCGCCTCGGCGACNGCAGGGCCGAAGCGCGCCTCGACCAGGCGCCGCACCGCCCGCGCCTCGGCACGGCGCAGCGGCAGTGTGGCGACGCGGCCGTCCTCACGCCCGTTACTCATGGACTTGAAGTGGCAGACAAACAGCGTCAGCGTGGCCTCACCGAGGTCGATGTCGACCATCAGGCAGTCACGCTGGAAGACCCGGTCCGTCTCCAGACGCCCCATGGCGGCAAGGTCGTCATCGAACACATCGAGGTCGCGGAAGGTGAGGCCCGCATGCGAGGTGGCGCGCACCGCGCCCGACCCGGACACCAGATCGCGCCGGAGGGCGCAGGCCACGTCGATGCCGCGCACGTCGTTGCCATGCTTGAGCCGGAAATGGCCGTAGCGCTTGTCGGCGAGGCGGTGCACGTAGTTGGCAAAAAACGCCTCCAGCACCGAGAGGCTGTCCACCTCCTGCAGGCACAGGATGTCGGCATGGGCCTCGGCAATGGCAAGCGCCGTCATCTGCCGCTTGTCGTCCTCCAGTGCCACCGCCACCGAGCGCTCCACGGCTTCACGATGCTCCTTGGAGGGAAAGTCGAACAGGGACATCGCAGCGGCTGTCTCGAAACGCGGCGTCGTCCCGAAGCGGTGGCGCGCAATGAGATTTTCCACATTGAACGTCGCCACGCGCAGCCGCATCCCAAGCCCTCGCTCCTGCCAGTCTCGCCCGTCCGGCCCGCGCGGCGAAGCCGCAACGTCCATTAGGCGCCTCGCGCGCCGGAGTGTGAAGCCTCCGGTTGGCCGACGGAACCGGTTCTAGACGGCCTCCACGGGAAAACTATGGCTCGGCGTGACGAATTCATCCTGCGCCGCCACGGTCAGGATCTCGCGCGAGCCGGCCTCCTGAGTACGCTTGAGCAGGCCGTAGACGGAGGCCGCCGCCGCCGCGAGCGCCTTCGCCGCCGAGCGGCTGCGCAGGAAGTGGACGAAGAACAGCGCCGCGATGGCGTCTCCCGCGCCGCTGACGCCAAGGGAGAGNCGTGGCGTGCGCACGCGCCAGACGCCTTCGCCGTCGGCAGCCAGCAGGTCCAGGGCATCGGCCGGCGTCTCCTCGGTGTGGAGGGACGTCACCATCACGACACGCGGCCCCATCGCCTGCACCGCCGCCACCGACGCCTTCGCCTCGGCGAGCGTCGCCGAGCTGCGGCCGGAGAGAAAGTCGAGCTCGAACTGATTCGGCGTGACGATGTCCGCAGCCGGCACGGCATGGTCTCGCATGAACTCGGGAATGCCGGGGCGCACGAAGACGCCGCGCCCCACGTCGCCGATCACCGGGTCGCAGCAGTAGAGCGCGGCCGGATTGGCCTCCTTCACCCGTCGCACGGCCGAGAGGATGCCGTTGCCGATGTCGGAGGAGCCCATGTAGCCGGACAGCACGCCGTCACAGATGGGCAACACGCCCCGCTCCGCGATTCCGTCGACGATCTCCTCGATCATCGGTGCATCGAAGACCCGCCCCTTCCAGGCACCGTAGCCGGTGTGGTTGGAGAACTGCACCGTGTGGATCGGCCACACCTCGACGCCCAGTCGCTGCATGGGAAACACGGCCGAGGCGTTGCCGACATGGCCGAAGGCAACGTGCGACTGAATGGAAAGAACGTTCATGCGGATGCCTCCCGAGCGGAGAGCACCGATTTAGCTGCACCGGCCGGCGAGGAAAAATGAAAAGGCGTGAGGGTTGGCCCACGCCTGCGCGATGGATCGTCTGTTGACTTGCTCGGGCCCGCCGCCGGCGGGCGATTCCGCCCGGCCAGCGGCGGTGAGGCAGCGAGGCGCCCTCACTTCAGCTCGATCGTTTCCTCGACGACATGGTTGAGCGGCACACCCTCGGCCGTGAGCTGCATGCGCAGTTTCAGCCGGCCGCCGGGCACAGCCCCCTCGCGCACCACGCGCTCGATCTCGCGCTGAGAGGTGACGCCCACCTGCTTCAGGAACTTGCGCAGCGCCATGTTGAACTTCTCTTCGTCCATGGCCGCCTCCTTTCCCGCAGCAGCCGGCTCAGCTGCCGCTGGCTGCCTTCTTCACGAAGGTGTCGGTGAAGGTTTTCGACAGGTCGATGTTAGCCTTGGCGAGCTCCTCATCAAACTGCACGAGCATGTCGAGCGCGCTCTTCATGCCGCTCTCGGGAATGATGCCCGTGCGCGAATAGGTCTCGCGCGAAGCGGCAACGGCCCGCTCGTAGAGCTCCTTGTCGCCGAGGTAGTANGCCTCCGGCACGGTGGCGACGATGTCGGCGGTGCTCGCCGTCTCCAGCCACTTCAGCGTCTTGTAGAAGGCGTTGACGATGGCCTGCACCGTCTTGGGGTTCTTNTCGATGAAGTCCTGCTTGAGATAGACCACCGCGGCCGGGTTGGAGCCACCGAAGATCTCCTTGGTCCCCTGCTCCGTGCGCGAATCCGCGAGAATGACAACGTCACCGTCCGCCTCGAGCTTGGAGATGACCGGGTCGAGATTCGAAATGGCGTCNATCTCGCCCTTCTTCATGGCCGCGACCGCGCCCGCNCCGCCGCCGACNCCNATGTAGGCCGCATCCTTCGGATTGCCGCCAGCCTTGGCGATGAGATAGTTGACGAAGAAGTTGGTGGACGAGCCCGGCGCCGTGACGCCGACCTTGGCGCCCTTAAGGTCGGCCGGGGAGCGGATGGCGTTTTCCTTCTCCTTCTTCACCGCCAGCACGATGCCGGGGAAGCGGCCGAGCTCGATGACGGCCCGGATGTCCTGGCCCTTCGCCTGCATGCGGATGGTGTGCTCGTAGGCCCCCGTCACGACATCGACGGACCCGCCGACGAGGGCCTGCAGGGACTTGGCGCCGCCGCCGAAATCATTGATCTCGACGTCGAGCCCCTCCTCCTTGAAGAAGCCCTTCCGCTCCGCNATGGTCAGCGGCAGGTAATAGAGCAGCGGCTTGCCACCGACGCCGAGCGTNAGCTTCGGCTTCTCNAGGTCCGCCGCCTGTGCGGCGCTGCCGGCCACAGCCATCAGGGCCGCNGCAGCGATCGTCTTCCAGAATGTCATTGTTTTCCTCCCTCGTCGTTCTGTCTGCTGTTACGCGCCTACCCCTGCGCCGTCGCCGTACCGGAGCTTGGCCGCCAGACGGTCAGCCGCTTCTCGATAGCCGTGACGAAAGTGTCTATCACGATGACGAAGATGGCGAGCACCAGCATGCCCGAGAACACGCCGGTGACGTCGAAGACGCTCTCCGCCTCGTGAATCTTGTAGCCGAGCCCCGCCGAAGCGCCGAGATACTCGCCCACCACGGCCCCCACCAGCGCGAAGCCGACCGAGGTGTGGAGCGACGAGAACATCCAGGTCAGCGCCGCCGGCCAGTAGACGTGGCGCAGGAGCTGACGTTCGTTCATCCCCAGCATGCGGGCATTGGCGAGCACCACNGGGCTTACCTCGCGCACGCCCTGGTAGACGTTGAAGAAGACGATGAAGAAGACGAGCGTAAAGCCGAGCGCCACCTTGGACCAGATGCCCAGGCCGAACCACAGGGCGAAGATCGGCGCCAGAACCACGCGCGGCAGGGCGTTCGCCGCCTTGATGTAGGGGTCGAACACATTGGCGAGGATCTCGCGCCGCGCGAAGAGGAAGCCGAAGGCGATGCCGCCGATGGCACCGAAGGCGAAGGCGAGCACCGTCTCAGTCAGCGTGATGCCGAGGTGATACCACAGCTCGCCCGAGACGAGATCCTTCCACGTGCGCAGGAGGACATCGAGCGGCGTTGAGAAGAAGAACGGGTCGAACAGCGGCTTGCCGCCGGCCATCGGCACGGCGGTGAGCAGATGCCACAAGATGAGGAAGGCGAGCCCGACGCCGACCTGCATCGCGATGAGCGGCGCGCGTCTCATGCCTTCCCCCCCTCTCCCTGGGCGTAGGCCTTCTGCACCTCGACGCGCAGCGTCGCCCAGATGGCCTTGTGGATGTCATGGAAGGCCGGATCGAGGCGGATCTCGGCGATGTCACGCGGCCGCGGCAGGGAGACCGGATAATCACCGACGATGCGAGCCGCCGGCCCGGCGGACATCACCACCACCCGGTCGGCCAGCGCGATGGCCTCCTCAAGGTCGTGCGTGACGAACATCACCGCCTTGCGGTCCTGCGCCCACAGCTCGAGCAGCAGGTTGCCCATGATCTGCCGCGTCTGGGCGTCGAGCGGCCCGAACGGCTCGTCCATCAGCAGGATCTGCGGGTTGCGGATCAGCATTTGCGCCAGGGCGACGCGCTTGCGCTGACCGCCGGAGAGCATGTGCGGGTAGCGGTCGGCGAAGGCAGCGAGGCCCACGCGGCCGAGCCACTCCCGCCCGCGCGCGAGCGCCTCGGCGCGCGGCACGCCCTTGGGCTCCAGCGCCACAGCCACGTTGTCGACGGCCGTCTTCCAGGGCATGAGCGCATCCTGCTGGAAGAGATAGCCAGCGCGGGCGTTGAGGCCCGTCAGCCGCTCGCCGAAAATCTCCGTTCCGCCAGCCGACGGCTTGAGCAGCCCGGCTGCGGCGTTGAGCAGGGTCGACTTGCCGCAACCCGTCGGGCCGACGATGGCGACGAACTCGTTGGCACCAACGGAGAGATTGATGTCGCGCACGGCCTGATAGGTCCCTCCGCCCTTCAGGGCGAAGGTGATCGCCACCTGTGACAGCCGCACCGCGGGGGTATCCGTTCCCCTTACCTCAGCCGGAGCGTGCATTCCCGTCCATCCTCGACCCCCTCCGATTCCTTTGTCTTCGTTGGGCGCAGCAGACGTTACCCGATACACTCCGCGACGCAACTGCGGCCCGGCACCGCCTTTCGCCGCTCTTTCTCTTGCACTCTACCGCCTGCACCCGACATAAGGGGGCCGTTCTTTCCATCCGGGCGCACGATGACCTTCGAGAATATCGTTTCCGGCACGGTGGCCTTCGTGCGCGATCATGGCGAGTGGGCCCCGGCCATCGTCTTCGGGCTCGCCTTCGCCGAATCCTTCGCCTTCATCTCGCTGCTGTGCCGGCCTGGGGCATCCTCGTCGGCATCGGCGCCCTCGTCGGCGCCAGCGGCCTCGAGTTCTGGCCGGTCTGGCTCGGCGCCGCCGCGGGGGCGAGCCTCGGCGATTGGGTGTCCTACCTCATCGGCTTTCACTTCAAGGACGCNGCGACGCGGGTGTGGCCGCTGTCGCGCCACCCGCAGATGGTGGAGCGCGGCCACAGCTTCTTCATGCGCTGGGGGGCCTGGGGCATCTTCATCGGCCGCTTCTTCGGGCCGCTCAGGGCAGTGGTGCCGCTGATTGCCGGCATCTTCGCCATGCCGCAGTTCCTGTTCCAGATGGCGAACATCGCCTCGGCCATGGTGTGGGCCTTCGTGCTGCTCGCCCCCGGAGCCTTCGCCCTTCCNNTCTTCTAGAACGGCAAGGGGTCAACACGGCAAAGGCGCGAGCCTGTCCAGCCCGCGCCTCGCTGCGCACGCCACACCCGCGTGGCCGGCGTCGCGGCCACGCGGGCAAGGCAGTCGAACCTCAGTTCCGCGACTTGTCGACCAGCGCCTTGGCCTTGATCCAGGGCATCATGGCGCGCAGCTTCTCGCCGACCTCCTCGATCGGATGGGCGTTGACGCGGGCGCGGGTNGCCTTGAACGAGGTCTGGTTGACCTTGTTCTCGAGCATCCAGTCGCGCGTGAACTTGCCGGACTGGATGTCGGCCAGCACGCGCTTCATCTCGGCCTTCGTCTCGGCCGTGATGATGCGCGGGCCGGTGACGTACTCGCCGTACTCGGCCGTGTTCGAGATCGAGTAGTTCATGTTGGCGATGCCGCCCTCGTAGATGAGGTCGACGATCAGCTTCACCTCGTGCAGGCACTCGAAATAGGCCATCTCGGGGGCGTAGCCCGCCTCGACCAGCGTCTCAAAGCCGGCGCGGATGAGCTCGACGAGGCCGCCGCACAGCACCACCTGCTCGCCGAAGAGGTCGGTCTCGCACTCTTCCTTGAAGGTCGTCTCGATGATGCCCGCGCGGCCGCCGCCGATGGCGCAGGCAGGCGTAGGACAGGCCGAGATCATGGGCGTTGCCCGAGGCGTCACGGTGGATGGCGATGAGCGTCGGCACGCCGCCGCCACGCTGGTACTCCGACCGCACCGTGTGGCCGGGGCCCTTGGGCGCCACCATGAGCACGTCGAGGTCGGCGCGCGGTTCGATGAGGTTGAAGTGCACGTTGAGACCGTGGGCGAAGAGCAGCGCGGCGCCCTGCTTCATGTTGTCGTGCAGGTGGTCGCGGTAGATGTCAGCCTGCAGCTCATCCGGCGTCAGCATCATGACGACGTCGGCCCACTTGGCGGCCTCGGCCACCTCCATCACCTTGAAGCCCTCGGCCTCGGCCTTCTTGACCGAGCCGGAGCCCTTGCGCAGGGCGACCGCCACTTCCTTGACGCCGCTGTCGCGCAGGTTGAGCGCGTGGGCATGGCCCTGGCTGCCGTAGCCGACGATGGCCACCTTCTTGCCCTTGATCAGATTGAGATCGGCATCGCGATCGTAATACACACGCATGTTGGGCCCTTTCCTTGGCAAGGTGGTTATGATGGCACGTCGGCCCGGCCTGCCGTCAGGTCACGGGTCGCGTCGTGGAACGTTTGTGAGACGGCGGTAAAGCCCGAGAAGGGCTGTGGGTCAAGTAAAATTCGGCGCCCAAGGCGGCGAGCGGTCCGAAACGCGCACCGACGGTCCGCAATATGAAACAACGAGAAGGGGAGATTGCATCATGGTTGTCGCAAAGGCCGACGAGGTGGTCTCCTTCTGGCGGGACGCGGGCTACGAACGGTGGTTCACGCGCGACGAGGCCTTCGACGAGGAGATCCGCCAGCGCTTTCTCGCCACCCATGAGGCGGCCGCGGCCGGTGCGGTGAGCGGCTGGGAGGAAACGGCAGAGGGGGCGCTCGCCCTGCTCATCCTGCTCGACCAGTTTCCGCGCAATCTCTTCCGCGGCACGCCGCGCGCCTTCGCAACGGATGCGCTGGCCCGCACCATCGCCGACCGCGCCCTGGCGAACGGCTTTGATCGGCAGGTGCCGCCCGAGATGCGGGGCTTCTTCTACCTGCCGTTCATGCATTCGGAGAGCCTCGCGGACCAGGAGCGCTGCGTCGCCCTCTACGAGGCAGCGGGAGACAAGCGGGGGCAACCTCACGCCGTCGAGCACCGCGACATCATCGCCCGCTTCGGGCGCTTTCCGCACCGCAACCCCATCCTCGGCCGTACCATGACGGAGGAGGAAGCCGCCTTCCTCACGAGCGGCGGCTTTTCCGGCTAGCGCACGCCGGAAGCCCGGCGAGCGCCCTGCCCGCGCCGGCGCCAGCGGGCACCACGGCCAGGCCGGCGCCCCGCTCTCACATCGGATCGGCGCCGCGGCCCATGGCCGCGATGCCCGTGCGGGCCACTTCCGTCAGCCCGCAGCCTGTCATCAGGTTGATGAAGCGCTCCGTCTCGTCACTCGTCCCCGTCAGCTCGAAGACGAATGACGTCATCGTCGCATCGACAGTGCGGGCGCCGAAGGCCTGCGCGAGGCGCATCGCCTCCACGCGCGTCTCACCCTTGCCCACCACCTTGACCAGCACCAGCTCGCGCTCGATCGCGTCGCCGCTGACCGTCAGATCGTTCACCCGGTGCACAGGCACCAGGCGCGCGAGCTGCGCCTTGATCTGCTCGATGACGTTGGCCGTGCCCGTCGTCACGATGGTGATGCGCGAGAGATGCTTCTCGTGCTCGGTCTCGGAAACCGTGAGGCTCTCGATGTTGTAGCCACGGCCGGAGAACAGGCCCGCGATGCGCGCCAGCACGCCCGGTTCGTTGTCGACGATCACCGCCAGCGTGTGGCGGGCGATGGGCTCGGCGGCGGGGGCATCTGAATAGTGAGACTTCATCGGCGGACCTGCAAAAGGGGGCTGAACGTGCTGCATGATAGTCCTCACGCACTACTGCGATAATTGGCGATGGGCTCGGCGTCCACCTCGTCCTCGGCGACGATCCATGGCTCCGCCAGCGCCTCCTTGCGCCATGCGCGGAAGGCGGGAAGGTCGAGGATCGCGTCCATATAGGCGCGCGTCGACGCATCGACCGGGAAGGAATAGGTCTCCAGGCGCGTGACGACCGGGGCGTACATCGCATCGGCCGCCGAAAACGCGCCAAACAGGAAGGGGCCGCCAGCGCCGAAGCGCTCCCGCGCCTCGCGCCAGGCGACGGCGATGCGCACCACGTCCCGCGCGACCGCAGGGCCATAATCCCTGGCGGGGAACTTCTTGCCGAGGTTCATCGGGCACGCCCCGCGCAGCGCCGCGAAGCCCGCGTGCATCTCCGCCGCCATGGCACGGGCCATGGCCCGTGCCGCCCGCTCGCGCGGCCAGATGGGCAGCTCGGGGTGCGTGTCAGCCAGATAGTCGATGATGGCCAGCGATTCCCAGACGGTGATGTCGCCGTCGACCAGCGCCGGCACCTTGCCGGCCGGCGTATAGCGCGCGATCTGTGCCTTCCACGCCGGATCGTCGAAGGTGGGGCCGAAGGGCACCTGCACCTCCTCGAACGCGATTCCAAAGTGCCGCATGAGAAGCCACGGGCGCAGCGACCAGGAGGAATAGCACTTGTTGGCGATGACGAGCTTCATGGGCCTTCGTCCCGTTTCGTCTGTGGGGCGCCCAGACTGGGGCGGCGCCCCCCGCCCGTCCAATCAAGCGATGTGAGGCGAACGATCACAAACCGCCGGCTCGCCGTCCGCGACGGCGCGGCGCCGCGCAGCCCCCTCGGATGGCAGACCGGCGTCATGCCGCGCGACTTTCTTGCGCTTCCGCAAAGGCGACCGCAGCCTCCACGTGCAGCGCCGTGGTGTCGAAGACCGGAATGGCGAAGTCGACCTGCGATACGAGCAGCGTGATTTCCGTGCAGCCGAGGATCACCCCGTCCGCACCTTCGGCAGCGACGGCCTCGGCGACGATGTCAAGGTAGCGCTGCTTCGAGGCGGGCTCGATCCGGCCGCGGCACAGCTCCTCGTAGATAATGCGATGCACATCCTCGCGCTGCGCCGGACCGGGGATGATTGCGTCGATGCCCCTGCTGGCGAGCCGCTCGCGGTAGAAGTCCTCCTCCATCGTGAAACGCGTCGCAAGCAGCAGCGGCCGCCGCGACGGGCTCTCCAGAATCGCCGCCGCGGTGACGTCGGCGATGTGGAGGAAGGGCAGCCGCGTCGCGGACGTGATCCTGTCAGCGAGCTTGTGCATCGTGTTGGTGCACAGCACGATGCAGTCGGCACCCGCCCGCTCCAGCCGGCNCGCGCTGTCCGCCAGGATGTCGCCCGCTGCCGCCCAGTCGCCGTTCGCCTGCATCTCGGCGATGGGCGCGAAGTCGAGGGAATGCAGCAGCACGTCGGCCGAGTGCAGGCCCCCGCGCAGGGCGCGGACCCGCTCGTTGATGAGCCGGTAATAGACCGCAGTCGATTCCCAGCTCATGCCGCCGATCAGGCCGATCGTCATCTGCCGCCTCCCGCGACCCGCGCGTCCGCTCAAACGAGCATCTTGCCCTTGGCGTCGATGACGGAGCCGATGTCCTCGGCCGCGTCGCCCAGGATCATCTCGTTGTGNGCCTTGCCCGACGGGATCATGGGGAAGCAGTTCTCCGCCTGGTCGACGATGCAGTCGAAGATGACCGGACGGGGCGTGTCGATCATCTGGCGAATGGCATCGTCAAGCTGGTCGGGCTTNTCGCAGCGGATGCCCACGGCGCCGTAGGCCTCGGCCAGCTTCACGAAGTCGGGCAGCGANTGCGAGTAGCTCTCCGAATAGCGGCCGCCGTGCAGCAGCTCCTGCCACTGGCGCACCATGCCCATGTACTGGTTGTTGAGGATGAAGATCTTGATGGGCAGCCGATACTGCAGGGCGGTCGACATCTCCTGCATGTTCATGAGGATCGAGGCCTCGCCCGCGATGTCGACGACGAGCGAGCCCGGATGCGCAAGCTGCGCGCCGATGGCGGCCGGCAGGCCATAGCCCATGGTGCCGAGCCCGCCGGAGGTCATCCANCGGTTCGGCTCCTCGAACTTGAAGAACTGGGCAGCCCACATCTGGTGCTGGCCCACCTCGGTGGTGACGTAGACGTCCCGGTCCTTCGTCAGCTCGTAGAGCCGCTCGATGGCGTACTGCGGCTTGATGACGTCGCCGGACTGGCGATAGGCGAGGCAGTTGCGGGCCCGCCAGCCGGCGATGTCATCCCACCACGCCTTGAGTGCCGCCTTGTCCACCTGCGGCGCCGAGGAGCGCCACAGGCGCACCATGTCCTCCAGCACGTGGGCGCAGTCGCCGACGATGCCGATGTCGACCTTGACGTTCTTGTTGATCGACGAGGGGTCGATGTCGATGTGGATCTTGCGCGAGTTGGGCGAGAAGGCGTCGAGCCGGCCCGTGATGCGGTCGTCGAAGCGGGCGCCGATGGCGATCATCACGTCGCAGCCGTGCATCGCCAGATTGGCCTCGTAGGTGCCGTGCATCCCCAGCATGCCNAGGAACTGCGGNTCGGAAGCCGGATAGGCGCCGAGGCCCATGAGCGTCGACGTGATGGGGAAGCCCGTGAGGCGCACCAGCTCGCGCAGCAGCGCCGAGGCCTGCGGCCCGGCGTTGATGACGCCGCCGCCGGTGTAGAACACNGGCCGCCTGGCCGAGGCCATCAGCTCGATGGCAGCCTTGATCTTGTCCATGTCGCCCTGCACCTGCGGGCGATAGGTCTTGTGCTGGTTGCTCGCCGGACGCACATAGGTGCCGGTGGCGAACTGCACGTCCTTCGGCAGGTCGATGACCACCGGGCCGGGCCGGCCGTTCGCCGCCACATAGAAGGCCTCGTGCAGAATGCGCGGCAGGTCCTCGATGCGCTTGACGAGATAGTTGTGCTTCGTGCAGTGGCGCGTGATGCCGACGGTNTCGGCCTCCTGGAAGGCGTCCGAACCGATGAGATGCGTCGGNACCTGGCCGGTGAGGCAGACGATCGGGATCGAATCCATCAGCGCGTCGGTGAGGCCGGTGACCGCATTGGTCGCGCCGGGGCCCGACGTCACCAGCACGACGCCGACCTTGCCCGACGAGCGTGCATAGCCCTCGGCCGCATGCACGGCGCCCTGCTCGTGGCGCACGAGCACATGCCGGATTTTGTCCTGGTGGAACAGCGCATCATAGATCGGCAGCACCGCACCGCCAGGATAGCCGAAGATGTACTCCACCCCTTGATCCTGCAGCGCACGAACCACCATTTCGGCGCCGGTCATCGTCTCGCTCATCGTCTTCTCCGTTCCTCGGCGTGGCCGGACGGGTCGGACCGGGGGCAATAAAAAAGGGCCCCGAAGGACCCTGCATGCGCCACCAGCCGGACCTGCGGATCATCTCCGCTCCGTCGATGGCGCCCCCGTTACAATAAGAATTGCGCGCATAAGCCGCACGTTCCTTCCACGTCTGTGGCGGGCACGCTAAACGAGGCTCGCCAGCCGGTCAAGCAGAAGATCGCTGCTCATCGGCACGATCTGCGCCCCGCAGAGCCTCGCCGATCGCCTCCTCGGCCACTTCCGGCGCGAGCCAGGCAAAATCCGGCAGCTGGTGACGCACCCAGGTGAACTGCCGCTTGGCATAATGGCGCGTGTCCGCCTGCGCCTTGCCGACTGCCTCCTCCAGGCTCACTTCGCCGCGGATGTGACGGATCAGCCAGGGCACGCCGTGAGCCCGCATCACCGGCAGGGCCGGATCGAGCCCGCGCGCGGCGAGCGCCCTCACCTCCTCGAGCGCCCCCGCCTCCATCATCGCCGAGAAGCGGCGGTCGATGCGCGCAAAGAGCGCCGCTCGCTCGGGTGCGAGGAAGTACTTTCCGAGGCGCCAGCCCGAGAGGAGCGGCCGTCCGCGCCGGCCATGGAAGCTCACGATGGGCCGGCCCGTCGCCGCAAAAACCTCCAGGGCACGCAGGATACGCAGCCGGTCGGTCGGGTTGAGGCGCGCGGCAGTGACGGGGTCACGCGCCGCAAGATCGGCATAGAGCAGCGGCGTCTCCCTGCCCTCTGCCGCGGCGCGCACCGCCGCCCGCACCTCGTCCGGCACAGGCGGGATCTCCGACAGCCCCTCGCAGAGGGCCTTGAAGTAGAGCCCCGTGCCGCCGACGAAGATGGGCATTCTGCCCTTCGCCCGCGCCTCCGCCAGCACCGTCGCGGCGTCGGCGAGATAGCGCCCGACGGAATAGTTCACCGCGCCATCCACATGGCCGTAGAGCCGGTGCGGCACCATCGCCTCCTCGGCCTCGGTCGGCCGGGCGGTGATGATCCTGAGGTCCTCGTAGACCTGCATCGAATCGGCATTGACGACGATGCCGCCGTGCTCCTGCGCGAGGGCGATCGCCAATGCGGACTTGCCGGAAGCCGTCGGCCCTGCGATGAGGACGGCTCGCATCCTTTCCGTCACGATCTTCTCCGGCAATGACTGAGACCCTGACCCACGTCGCCACTCTCATAACCAATCCGGCCACGCCCGTCCTCAGCCAAGATCTCGTCGAGGCGGCTGCCCGGCACCTCGGGGCAGGCTCGGCGCCCGTCTGGCTGGACGAAGGCGTGGCGGCCGACATCCCCTTCTCCCCGCGCGAGGGCGTCGATGCCGCGGCGAGCCTGCGCGAGGCGCTCGGCGATGCGCCCGTCGACATCGTCGTGCAGCCGCGCGCCGGACGGCGCAAGCGCCTGTTCCTGGCCGACATGGATTCAACCATGATCGGGCAGGAATGCATCGACGAGCTTGCCGACATGGTGGGCCTCAAGGCCCAGGTGTCAGCCATCACGGAGCGGGCCATGCGCGGCGAGCTGCCGTTCGAGCCTGCCCTGCGCGAACGTGTCGCGCTTCTCGGCGGCCTGCCCGTCTCCGNCATCGACCGCATCATTGCCGAGCGCATCACGCTGACGCCGGGCGGCACCGCGCTTGTGCGCACCATGCGCGCGCAGGGAGCCTACACCTGCCTGGTATCCGGCGGCTTCACCCTGTTCACCGGCCCCATCGCCTCCCGCATCGGCTTTCACGAGCATCGCTCCAACCGCCTCGTCGAGGANAACGGCATCCTCGCCGGCCGGGTGGAGGAGCCCATCCTCGGGCGCGAGGCCAAGCTTGCGACGCTGCGCGAGCTGCGGGCCCGCTTCAACCTCGCCGACAGCGAGACGCTTGCCGTGGGTGACGGCGCCAACGACCTCGCCATGCTCGGCGAAGCGGGGCTCGGCGTCGCCTTCCACGCGAAGCCCGCAGTGGCCGCCGCCGCCCATGCCCGCATCGACCANGGCGACCTCAGCGCCCTCCTCTATCTGCAGGGCTACCGCCGCGACGAGTTCGTGGACTGAGGCCAAAACGAAAGGGCGGCCCGAGGGCCGCCCCTTTTGCTTCAGAACGTGGCCGGCTCACTGCAGGCTCAGCGCCACGAAACGCACCTCTCCCTGGGCGGAAGAGACGAGCAGAAGAACCGACTTCTTGCCCTCCTTCTTCACGGCCTCGATGCGCTTGGTCACATCCCGCGGGCTCGCCACCGGCTCCTGGTTTACCTCGACGATCACGTCACCGGGCTGGATGCGCTTGTCGGCAGCGGCCGAGTTGGGATCGACGCGGGTAACGACCACGCCCTTGACGTCTTCCTTGATGTTGTAGCGCTGGCGCAGCATGCCGTTGAGGCTCGACAGCTCGAGGCCCAGCACCTGGCTGACGGCCGGCTTCTCGCTCTGTCCGCCCTGGCTCGGGGAGGACTCGTCCGTCGCCTCCTCGAGGCGGCCGAGCTTGACGCGCTTGGTCTCCTCCTTGCCCTTGCGGATGACGACCACGTCGACTTCCTTGCCGACCGGCGTCTGCGCCACCATCAGCGGCAGATCGCGCGACTGGGCCACCGGCTTGCCGTCAAAGGAGACGATCACATCGCCGACCTCGATGCCGGCGGATTTGGACGGGCCCTTCTCGTCGACACCCGCAACGAGGGCGCCGCGCGCCTTGTCGAGGCCCAGAGCTTCGGCCGTGGCGTCGTCGACGTTCTGGATGCGCACGCCGAGCCAGCCGCGGCGCGTCTCGCCGAACTCGATGAGCTGGCGGATCGTGGGTTCGGCGAGCGACGACGGCACGGCGAAGCCGATGCCGACCGAGCCGCCGGTGGGCGACAGGATGGCGGTGTTAATGCCGATGACCTCGCCGTTCATGTTGAACAGCGGGCCACCCGAGTTGCCCTTGTTGATGGCGGCGTCGGTCTGGATGTAGTTGCCGAAGGCCGAGGAATCGATGTCGCGCTTGTTGGCGGACACGATGCCGGCCGACACGGAGCCGCCGAGACCGAAGGGNTTGCCGATGGCGAGCACCCANTCGCCGATACGCAGCGCCTCGGAATCACCGAAGCGCACGGCCTTCAGCGGCTTGTCGGGCTTCACCCTGAGCACGGCGAGGTCGAGCTTGCTGTCCCTGCCGACGATCTCCGCCTTCAGCTTGCTGCCGTCGGTGAAGACGACGGTGATGTCGTTGGCCTCGCCGATGACGTGGTTGTTGGTGACGATGATGCCCTGGGGATCGATGACGAACCCGGAGCCGAGCGAGTTGGAGCGGCGCTGCTGACGCGGCGCGTCACCCTGGCCGCGCCGGTTGAAGAACTCCTCGAACAGATCCTCGAACGGCGTACCGGGCGGCAGCTGGGGAAAGGTCGGGCCACGCGTCTCCACGGTCGTCGAGGCCGAGATGTTCACCACAGCGTCGATGACCTCCTGCGCGACATCGGCCAGCGATTCCGGTCCGCGAGCNAAAGCGGCGGCCGGAAGCTGCACGGCCATGATGGCCGCCACCGCGATGGCGGAGAACGCGCGCCGCAGCCCCGTGCCGCCGAGAGCGCGTGGAATGGGCGGAAGAAATGTCATTGTGATCCTCGTTCCCTGGGGGCGCTGGCCTGCGCCACCCGTCACTGGTTGCCCGGCGGCGGCCCGCACCGCCGCCCCCTCCGGTCTGCGAGGTTTCAGTCTTCAATTACGGCGGAACAGCGGCTCGCACGCGCAACTGTGCGTGATTGCGCCCTCCGTCGCAAGGCTCCGGCGCAGGGCCGGCCTCGGCAACCGCCACCTGTCCGGCGCGGAGGAACCGGCCTNACCAGCNGCCCCACCGCACACACCAGATGACGATGACCCCGACGATCGCCGAGACGATGCCGACGATCCGCATGCGCTCGACGGGCGCCTCGGCGGCCTCCGCCAGCGCCCGCTTGGCCGCGCTCGGGAAGGCCGCGAAGATGAGTCCCTCGATAGCCAACACGAGGCCGAGCGCTGCGAGAAAATCCGTCATGCCACAGCGCCCCCCTCGTTCGCACCGTCAGGGAGTGGCCAGGCTCGACTGCGGACCGGGCGCGGGCTGCTGCGGCGCAGGCGACTGNCCGCCCCGGGCCGGAGTGGAATTGCGGCCGAAGGCGTTGCCGAAGTAGCGGAAAAAGTCNGTTTCCGGCGCCAGCACGAGCCGCGTGTCCGAAGCCCGCAAGCTCGTCTCGTAGGCCTGCATCGAGCGGTAGAAGGCGAAGAAGTCCGGATCGCGCCCGTAAGCCTCGGCGAAGATGCGGTTGCTCTCGGCGTCGCCCTGGCCGCGCAGCTCCTGCGCCTTGCGGTCGGCCTCGGCCTTGATCACCACCACGTCGCGGTCCGCGCGGGCGCGGATGCTCTGTGCNATCTGCGAGCCGTTGGCGCGGATGTCCGCGGCCTCGCGCTGACGCTCCGTCTGCATGCGCTGGTACACCGCCTGGCTGTTGGCCTGCGGCAGGTCCACGCGGCGCAGACGCACGTCGACGACGCTGATGCCGAAGCCCTGCGCCTGGGCATTCACGTCGTCGCGGATCTCGCGCATCAGCGCGGCGCGCTTCTCGCGCACGATGTCGGTGAAGGTCGCATCCGCGAGCACGGCACGGGCCGTGGAGTTGACGATGTTGCCGAGGCGCAGGTTGGCGCCTGCGACGTTGTTCACCGTCTGGTAGAAGCGCACCGGGTCGGTGATGCGGTAGCGCGTGAAGGCATCGACGACGAGACGCTTCTGGTCAGCGGCGATGACCTCCTGCTCCGACAGGTCGAGGTCGAGCACGCGCTTGTCAACGTAGACGACGTTCTCGACCAGCGGGACCTTGAAATAGAGCCCCGGCTCCGTGATGACGTTGCGCACGCCACCGAAGCGCAGCACCAGGGCCGACTGCGTCTGATAGACGACGAAAGTCGAGGCGTAGACGAGAATGGCGGCGACGACGGCGAGGATGAGGCCGCCCATCTTCCAGACGTTACCGTTCATCGGGCCGCTCCCTGCTGCGAATTGCCGCGCGTCTGCGGCTGTTGCGGCTGCGACCGCATGAGCTCGTTCAGCGGCAGATACGGCAGCACGCCTTGGCCNCCCTCCTTCTGGTCGATGATCACCTTGTCCATGCCGCCCAGCACGCGCTCCATGGTTTCGAGGAAGATGCGCTCACGCGTCAGCTCGGGCGCGGCGCGATAGGACTCGTAGACCTGGATGAAGCGGGAGGCCGCGCCCTGCGCCTCGGCCACGACGCGCTCGCGATAGGCCTCGGCTGACTGCAGGATCTGCGCCGCCTGGCCGCGGGCCTCGGGCACGATGCGGCTCGCGTAGGTCTCGGCCTCGTTGCGCATGCGGTCCTGGTCCTGGCGGGCCGCCTGCACGTCGCGAAAGGCATCGATGACCTGCTGCGGCGGGTCGACCTTCTGNAGCTGCACGAGGCGGACCTGCACACCCGCGCCGTAGCTGTCGAGCGTCTCCTGCATGAGCTGGCGNACCTCGCCCTCNATGGCAACNCGGTCCGTCGTCAGAACGCTCTGGATGTTGCGCCGGCCCACGACCTCGCGCATGGCGCTCTCCGCCACGGCNTTGATGGCGGCATCGGGGTTCTGCAGGTTGAAGACGTAGTCCTCAGGCCGCGCCGGGTCGATCTGCCACTGAACGGCGAAGTTGATGTCGACGATGTTCTCGTCGCCCGTCAGCATCAGGCTNTCTTCCGGCACCTCACGGCTGGCCGAGACACGGCGCGAGGTGTCGCCCGTGCGCATGCCCACCTCGATGGTGTTGACGGTGGTGACCTCGGGCTTCAGCACCGTACCGATGGGATATGGCAGGTTGTAGCGCAGGCCCTCGTTGGTCTTGCCCACATACTTGCCGAAGATGAGGTTGAGNCCCACCTCGTTGGGCCGCACCGTGTAGAAGCCCGTCGCCAGCCAGAGCAGGACGGCACCCAGCACGATGAACGCGATGCCCCGTCCGCCCATGCCGCCACCCGGCAGCATCGTCTTCAGGCGGTCCTGGCTGCGCCGGAGCAATTCCTCGAGGTCCGGAGGGTTACTGCCCCCACCGCCCTGCGGTCCCGTACCCCACGGACCGCCGGGCCTCTGGCCCCACGGACCGCCGCTCTGGTTGCTCCAAGGCATGCTGAGACGTTCCTCACCTGTTTCCGGGAGCGGCCGCAGCCGCAACATTGCAACGATCTGCCAGCGTTGATGGGTTGTCCATCCCCGGCCTGTCAAGGCCGGAAGTGGGGAATGGAAAGCGNAACGTCAACGGTTCGCCGCGGCCGAAACCTCCCGCGACCGTTCACGTTTGCGCTTGTAATCGATGAAGGTGAACGCATGCTCGTCCTCGGAGCCGGCCGGATGCGCCTCGCGGGCCGTCTCCTCGAAGAGGTCGGGGTCGATCGCCGGGAAAACGGCGTCACCCTCCGGCGAGGCATGGACACGGGTGAGCAGGATCTCGTCTGCCAGCGGCAGGCACTCCGCATAGACCTGCGCGCCGCCAGCCACCATCAGCCGCCCGACGCCGAGGCGCTCTGCCGCCTCGCGCCCGAGCGCCAGCGCCTCCTCGAGANTGGACGCCCGAATGACGCCCGCCGGCAGGTCCGCACCCGCCCGCGTGAGCACGATCGTCTCGCGGCCTGGGAGAGGCTTGCCGATCGATTCGAACGTCTTGCGCCCCATCAGGACAGGATGGCCCATCGTCAGGCTGCGGAAGCGGCGCATGTCGGTGCGCAGCCGCCACAGAAGGCGGTTGTCCCGGCCGATGACGCCGTTGTCCGCCGCCGCCACAATGATGGCGAGCGAGACGGGGGCGCAGGTGCTCACGGCGCCGCCTCCGCCAGTTTCGTCAGCGCCTCGCCGGTGACGCGGCAGACGGTCCACTCGTCCATCATGCGCGCGCCGTGTCGCTTGTAGAAGCCTATGGCCGGCTCGTTCCAGTCGAGCACCCACCACTCGAGGCGCCCCAACCCCTCTGCGACACAGCGCCGGGCGAGATGCGCGAGGAGGGCCTTGCCGATGCCCATGCCGCGGAAGGCCGGGCGCACGAACAGGTCTTCGAGATAAATGCCGTGGCGACCGAGGAAGGTCGAGAAATTGTAGAACCAGAGCGCGAAGCCCGCCGGCTCCCCGCCCCATTCGGCAATGTCGCAGAAGACGCGGGGGGGCGGTCCGAAGAGGGCCGCCTCGAAATGGCCCTCAGTCGCCTCGACCTCGTGGGCCAGCTTCTCGTATTCGGCAAGCTCGCGCACGAGCGCCGTGACGAGGCCGACGTCGGCCGGACGTGCAGGACGGATGACGAGAGACATGGGGGTTTCTTCCGGACAGCACCGCGCGGGGCGGCTCCTCAGACGGCGACGGGGGCCTTGATGGCGGGATGCGGATCGTAGCCCTCGATCAGGATGTCCTCGAAGGCGAAATCGAAGATCGAGCGCACGGCCGGATTCAGCACCAGACGCGGCAGCGGCCTCGGCTCTCGCGAGAGCTGCTCGCGCGCCTGGTCAAGATGGTTGAGATAAAGATGCGCATCGCCGAAGGAATGGACGAAGTCACCGGGCACGAGTCCCGTGACCTGCGCCATCATGTGCGTCAGCAGAGCATAGCTCGCGATATTGAAGGGCACGCCGAGGAAGACATCGGCCGATCGCTGGTAGAGCTGGCAGGACAGGCGCCCGTTGGCCACATGGAACTGAAAGAGGCAGTGGCAGGGCGCCAGCGCCATCCTGTCGAGCTCGGCCGGGTTCCAGGCCGACACCACGAGGCGTCGCGAATCGGGGTTGCGGCGGATCTCGTCCACCACCCAGGCGATCTGGTCCACGGTCCGGCCGTCGGCGCCCTCCCACGCGCGCCACTGCTTGCCGTAGACGGGGCCGAGGTCGCCGTTCTCGTCAGCCCACTCGTCCCAGATGGTGACCTTGTTCTCCTGCAGGTAGCGCACATTTGTGTCGCCCTTCAGGAACCACAGCAGCTCGTGAATGATCGAGCGCAGATGCAGCTTCTTGGTGGTGACGAGCGGNAACCCCTCGGCGAGATCGAACCGCATCTGGTGACCGAAGACGGACAGGGTGCCCGTGCCGGTCCGATCGTCCTTTCGCACGCCCTCGTCGAGCACACGGCGCAGCAGGTCGAGATAAGCGCGCATCGTCGCCTCACATGATTCCTGATATCGAGGCATAGCATCGGCGACCGCGCCGGAAAACGTCTACCGACTGCGCCGGGAGCAGCTGCCAGGTACAGCCCACGCGCGAGAAAGAGCGGGCGCAGGCAAACCACCTGCGCCCGAAGAGACCCTTCTTCGCAATGAAGCCGTGACGCCGCAATGCACGAGGTGG
>JGI25328J35697_1000830_pt1 | contig 24048 bp, 28 predicted proteins | sample HigsolmetaAR203D_FD_35697 | JGI IMG/M metagenome (IMG submission 35697)
GCGTGTGTGCGGTAAGAATAAACACTCGCCTAGCTCACCGAGCTTGAGCGGAGTCGGTTTATTAATCCAGAGAACATTCTCCAATAAGCTAACGAACTGGAAAAACGGCGATGTTGGGTCTAAGCAATCGTGATTACCACGTAGAATAATTACCTTACAAATATTTGAGTAAGTGTGCAGGTAGTTAACAACTGCGTTTACGAGTTCTGACCGATGGCGGTCTTTCTCATCGGTCAGATCACCTAAGATAATCAGATACTTTGGCTTGTATTGTCTAAGAAGTTTGGGTAACTGCGAGCGCATGAAATTATGACGATAACTGTCACGACTGTTATCGTTCAAATGAAGATCCGCAGTTACCAAGGCTGTGTATTGCATTGGACACTCAAGTTTTTACTTCGGTTTTGGGAATAGTTGTTTTGTTACGTGGAACCGGCATAATTGCATGGATACCGTGTAAGGCAAACGACTTTATCTGCCGATCCTCAAGGTCATAAGCTTCGAGTAGCCATTGATTCTTGGGGTGCCATTTGTTCTGCCCAAAGATAATGCCAATAGGACGGATACGGCGGATACGACGATTACCTTTCCAGTTAGTATAGTCGATTAGTACGTCCTCAGGCAATATCTCATTTGTATGGGGCATTGGAGTTGTGGCATTGCCCAAACTTTGCCCTTGATGGTGGAAATTGCGATTGTTGAGAACTACTTCACCGCTGAAAATGCTGTACGGAATCTCACCCGCTCTTGCTAAACGCACTACGGCCTTGTAAACATCACGCAGTTCATTCACTAACTCTACTTTGTTATCATAGAGTTTTGGCGGTTGTTCAGTCATATCTACACAACGCCAGCCGTGACGTTGAATTTTCATCGCGGCTTTGATTACCTCGGAGCACTCTTCGGCTAGGTAAGTCAGTCGTTCAACGGTCGCTGGTCCTAAACCGTTGAAGTGTGGTTTGATTGCGTCAGGATGAGGATAGTTCTTGAATTGTGGTTTTGGGGCGTTGTTATTGGAAGATGGCTTTCGGGTTAGCTCGAATGGCTTCCATAATATCTTGTCCTTCTTTGTGGAATTCGAGAATACGTTCGTCCACACTGTTCGGAACCATGAGATCATAGAGAAAAACCCTCCATTTCTGACCCTGGCGAATTAAGCGATGTTCCAATTGCTCACGATCAATACATGCTACAGGGCTTTCGTAGATGAAGCCGTAGTTAGCGACCTTCTGTAACCCATCAAGTGAGTAAGCGCCGATTTTGTTTTGCAGTATCATGAACCGGCACTCGGGGTCTTCTTGAAACTGCTCTTGTGCCTGACGTGAGTTTTTGGTGCCTGACCACAACCATACGTGTTTCAGCTTGAGCTCTTTCAAGCGCTTACTAATTTGCTGAGCGCTCCAGGTAAACTCATAAAAGATTATTGCCTTACGATCTTCAGGTAATTCTTCGATCAAGTCCTGAAGTTTATCAAGCTTGGGGTTAACGCTAAACGCGATCTGTGCTCGCTCGCCATTGTCATCATTCTTAAAGCCAAGAAAACCTGACGTGATTTGACGCATACGCAGAAACAGGTTTTTGGTCTCTTGCCAATCGCCCTTGCTGCCTAACAGTGCCTTAGCAGCTTCTTTGTAGTAGGTTTGGCTTTCCTTGCTAAAGCTGACTGGTGCTCGAATGCGGTTTACTGATGGTAAATCTACACACTCTTTCGCAGCATAAGTAATGCTGCGATGCTGCATTATCCTCGTTAGTTCGGGCAGCATTTTCTTCTTGAATTGGAAGTTGTATGAGTATCTAGATTTCGCAAAATGGTTACGCGAACGTGAAAAGAATGCTTGTTGAAAGAAAGTNTTATGACCAAACGTTTCTGCTCGATCAATTATGAGATGTTGATTGTACATAAGCATAGGATCACGCCCGAATGGCCGTCCNGCAAGTGCATAGCGGATAGGTATATTCTTNGACATAAGTAGAGCCATTTTATGTAGTAACGATGTCGAGTGTCCAACCTTCGTGCTCTCATCAAGTACGAGCACACCGGTATCCTCGCACAACTCATCAATCATACTCTTAACTAGTAACAGACCCGTGACCTTGCGATTGCCACGTTTCTTTATCCCCTTAATACTACACATGGCAAGCGTACCCATATATGTAGAAAGTACGATGCCACGGTCGAAATTACGAAGTTGGTTCCACTTTTCTTCNCTTGAGCCTTCCAGTGCAATCATAGGCAANCCGATATCNTACTCACGATTTTGAGCTTCCCAAGTAGGGAATGCTTTATCACTGAGCACAAACACGAANGCTTTTTTGAAGCGCTCGACCTGCATCCAGTACTTGATAAGCTCTAAGGATAGCAGTGTCTTACCGGTGCCCATGTCAAGCCAGTAGCAGAATTGCGGATAGGCCACACCAAGGTAGAAAGCTACCTTTTGGTGCAGCCTCATTTTAGGATGCAGCTTAGGACGTGGATAAAGGCTGTTGATTAGTTTATCTACATCACGGTGCTCTAACTCTTTCAACCAGCGATGATCATCACGAGGCGCTGTGAGGTAGCGCTTTATTTCTGATTTTAAGATCATAGCTACACTAAGCCACTATCGTCTTCACCTTCAGCTTCGTCATCTTTTCTTTTTTCGCTAATTAACCTCATGTACTGCGGTGTTGCAAGAGCAGAGCGCACCATGTATTGGCCAGTTGGGTAATGCTGCACCAAACATACTACCATACCGACTTCTACGTCACGTGCATGCTGTAGTGTGAGCCGTGCCAAGCCGAACTTCTTTTCATCCTTAGTTTGTGAGTAAATCAGCACATTGTCGGCAGTGAATAGCTTCGACACGTCTTCGGCGACGTTTGCGCTTGTGATTTCCTTTCGTGTGAATGAATCTCGGTTAGTTTGCGTCGGGCAGAATAAGGCAAGGTTGCGTCTAATAGCAAGGCCGCGTAATTGCACGTATATCTCGCCTAGGTCTAGGCGATAGTTTTGGCGGCTCACCCGCATCAGGTCAGGGTAATCGATTATCAGAACATCAGGGTGAAACTCTTCATTCGAGGCTAGATTATCGAGGTAGTTCTCGAGCTGAGTAATGGTAAGCGTACCGGTAGGAAAGTCCGCTACGATCAGTCGGCTCAGCTTTTTCTTCCAAGGCTGGAGTAGCTGCTGTAGCTTTGATTTGATAGTTGGGTCATCAAGCGTCAGCTCGGGTGGATCAAGCTGAATTTGGGTCCAACCTACGGCGCGACCAGCATTATCCTCCTTGAACTCGGCACGTACAAACTTCTTCAGCCGAGTGGGTATACTGAACCAGTTCTGGTAGTAGCGTTGGAATACTTGATCCTGGTTCATTTCAAGTGACAAGTGCACAACGCGTGCGCCTTGCATTAAGCAGCTCCGAGCGACATGGATACACGACCAAGATTTACCAGTGTTCTTAGGTCCTAGGTACAAGGTCAAAGTGCCGGGTTTGAGCCGTAAGCCTGCTTTATCGAACTCGGTTATACCTATCGCCCATCCATCATCCACATAATCGAGAAAGCGTAATGACTCCGGTGAGCCAAAACGAATGCTTGGTTTTATCTGAGCAGGCTCATTGCGAAGGGTTTTGTGGAGTACCTTTTCGACTTCCTCAATGTCGAAGTCTTCACTACGTAGAACTATATCGACCGCTTCTTTGACACCAGCTTTCAGCAGTTGCCGTTTAGCAAACTTGATACCCTGCTCAGCAACCCAATCCTTATTGAAGCCTTTCTTGTAAAGGCGAAGTATTTCTCGAGCTTCATGTTGGGCAGTTTTAAGACGTTCTTCTTGTAAGGGCAGGTTTTCAACTAGGGTGGGTAAGTTTTTCTTTCCAGGCGGTTTACCCTTGTACTTGCTGCGGTACTCAAAGATTGCTTGAGCTAGGTCGCGCCGAACACCGTCAAAGTGTTCAGGCCGTAATTGCATGCCAAGTTTCGCACCATATTTCTTACTAAAGCATAGAAGTGCTAGCAGACACTGTTGCGTGTTACCTTTGAGCCTTTCGCTTGCCACGACGCAACCTCTTATTGCTTACAGATGGCATTTCTCTTCTAATGATTAGCGGTAATAAACCGGCATTGGCATAACCGGGAAATGAGCCATCTACGGCAGTAGGTAGTTTACGGATATTGATGAGTAGTTCATAGGGGCCGATACCGAGTTCTTTATAATAAGGGTTGTCCTTCAGATGATTGTAGAGGCTGTTCACGAAAGTGTCAGCTATAAATTGACGTTCAACTTCTCCTTTAGGCTTTACCTTTTCTTCTATCCAGCGCCTCACGATTTCGTTATCTTGTGGGTACTGTTTTAGTCGCTCGATCTCTCGTTTGATTACTGCCCAAGCATCAGCACGAGTACACAATCCACGCTTAACGCAAAATCGGCGCACGGCATCAGTGAGATAATCGTGCAAGTAATCTTCGGCTTCACGCTTTCGTGTTGGAGTTATGCTTGACTTGCTGAATTGNAGCGTTGCCTGCAAAGCTGTAATAAGTTCTTGTTTTTGCTCGGCAGGCAAACTGATAGCCTTGGCCTTGAGTTCTTCGAACGTCATCGTTTCTGCTCGATGAAATACTTGTCTAGACCGAAGTGCGCTAGAACTTCTTTAGTTACATCGTCAAGCTTCTTCAAAACTTCCTCACGTAGCTGTTGCTCGCGAGCTTGACGTTCTTTTTCAGCTACATAGAGGTCATGCAGTGTTTGCCAATACGCGGCAACTGCTTTGCCCTTGATGCTTTCGGGGTCGAAATACCCTCGACCGTTACACATAGGGCAGGGACCAACGTTGGATAACTTATGGCCTTCGATGGGATCACGTTGATCAGTGTAGATTTTACCGTTGGTGCACTCAACAGGACAGCGAACAGGAGTAACTGTCATAGCAACCTCCAGAAGTAGGCTGAAATGAATAGTGCGAGCCAAGGCAGAGGGCCATATCCTTGGCTCGCACTTACAATCAGCACCCTAGCGTAGTGCGGGGGAGTCCAGCGGGTGCTGATCAACCATTAACATACCTTAATCAGGCTGATAAGCAAATGGCGCTGATAATACCCGCTCAAATAGCCAGATTTCGCAAGCATGCTGGCCATAAACCCTTGCCAGTGCCTCAGTGCGTTTCAAACGGCCTTCTGTGAGTTTACNAGCAATGCCAAACGGGCAAATGAACAGAATGGGCAGCAAGTTTTGCTTAACTATTAGCAAAGGTTGTTTGTTGTAAGAACGCGCTTCCAACTGAACCGTTTTCCAGTATTTCACTAACGGCCCAGTTTGCGTCACGATGAACCGATCAAGCTGGATAGCTTTGACGTGTTTTGTTTCAATGTAGAAGTAATTGGTTAGTGTGTGTCCAGCTTCATCTACAGCACTAATATCGCCAGCCTGACTAGCGAGTATCTTACCCTTGCGCTTGGCAACGGTAGCTCGACCGCCGCTCATGGCTGAGCGCCAAAACACATCTTCGCGCTTGCCGTGTGTTACCCATAAGCTCAACAGGCGACACACTTTCCGTTCATTCGTTGCGCCTTTTTGAGATCCACCACCATGTTTCATTGGTCATTCTCGTTGTCATTACTTTGATCTGTATGGTTGCCGTTACTTTGAACCACGTTTCCTTGTGGATCAATGATAGTCGGCTTCACCTGAATGATTTTACTTTGTATATCCTTTTTGCTACCCACGTCAATCCACACCGGTGGATGCATACGACCAATGAGAGTTAGAATAATTGGAGCACCCTCTTTTAGTTTAAGCAAGTCAGCGTGTGACGGTAGCCAAGCACTCATCAATTGCACAAGGCCGTGTTGATCAGCTACGGCGCGAATAGGCAAATCGACGCACTCGCCATACTTTTCTTTATCCCAATTAGGCGGAGCAGTCAGCACATTATTGAAGCCCGCGATCTGTACAGGTTTCATGGCATCCTCCTAGTATTTCTTGCGTTCGGGTTCAAAACGGGCTTCGATCTCGTTCCAAGCCGCCTTCACAACCTTACGAACACGCTTGAGTTCTGCTCTATATTCCTTATTGCCTAATTTCTCAACACGGGTGATGTAGCTCTTGGCAGATTCACCATCAAGCAATTCTTTTGATTTCTTTACCGTTTCGAGCCATTCAACGGCTGAGGAGAGTTCATCAATACCGTACCCAAAGCGGACGGTGAACTCGCATTCTCTAAAAGCTGGCCCGATTTTATTCTTCGTACACTTTGCCTTGATGCGAATACCGATAGGCCGCTCAACACCACCGGCAGTCTTCTTAATTGTTTTGAGATGGCTCAGGTAAATAACCTGTGAGGCATAGAAGTCAAGTGCCTTACCGCCGCTGCGCCGATACTTATCCCCAAATGTGATACCGATTTTCTCCCGTACTTGTGAGATAATGAGCAGGTGCATGTTAGCTTCTTTNATTTTACGCACCAAACGACGGAAAAGCTGCCCAAGCTGTTTTTGTTTTTCCATGCCATAGCTGCCCTCATCGATACCACGTGAAAGCTCAGCGCGGCTTGATAAGGCATCAAGGCTATCGATGATGTAGAGACCGGGTACTTTTTCTTTGATACATTGATCGCACTTGGCGTTCAGGTCTTCGTAAATATCTTCAATAGTATCCCAAGGTGTGCCTAGACCTTCCTCACCGAAGTCAACTCGATCAATTGGCAAGCCAAGGCTAGCAGCATAATCTTCATCGAAAGCAGCTTCCGCTTCACGGTAAGATNGNNANANCCATCAGGATAACGATGAGCAAAGTTAGCAGCAGCTTCAATAGCACAAAGAGTTTTACCGGTGGATTTGTCCCCTACAAGGTTAGACATGCGACCAAGTGGCCAGCCACCTCCTAGCACGCAGTCGAACACGACGCATCCAGTAGGTATGAACTGGATTTTACGCTCAGTTGTGGTGATTGGTTCTTCGGTGGGCACTTCACCCTCACCTATCCTGCGACGACGAGCCATGATGGTACCTCTTTTGAGAAAAGAGCGGGCGGCACCGCAGGGTCCACGGGTTCAGTGCCGCCCGCCTCCCGACCGAGCACAGCGGCCTGGGCTAACCGCGCGCTACAAGGTCGAGACCAGTTACTTCTTACGACGCTTCTTCAAGTCATTGAGGCGAGCTTTGGCGCGGCTAGCAACAGTTTCTTTGCTAAGCTTAGCCTTGCTCTTTGAACGAGGTTCGTCATCCTCGTCTTCATCCTCCTCACTATCTTCGTCGTCTTCATCATCTTCACTATCTTCGTCGTCTTCGTCTTCGTCGCTTTCCTCGTCTTCGTCCTCGTCCTCATNCTCTTCTTCAGTTTCATCCTCGTTGTCTTCGTCCTCATCATCATCTTCATCTTCGTCATCATCGTCACGACGGCGACCTTTTGACGACTTGCGAGAACTACTACGCGGTTCATCGTCTTCTTCGTCCTCGTCCTCGTCCTCCTCATCAGCATCATCGTCGTCCTCCTCGTCGTCGTCGCGCGACTTGGACTTTGACGCGCGACGCTTAGAAGGGAGGTCGTCGTCTTCTTCGTCCTCGTCGTCTACGTCGAGCTCTTCCTCTTCATCATCAGCATCATCAAGTTCTTCATCTTCGTCTTTCAAGCGCTTACGTTTACGCGGTGCTTCGTCTGCATCATCANTGCGCTTACGNCGACGGCGCGGCGTTTCATCCTCATCATCAACCACATCGTCATCATCTTCATCATCAGATGATTTCTTTGCGATTTTGCCGTGCAGCACCTTTTCGATGTGATCATACTCGTAGAACTGAAGTAAGTCGGGCAGTGGGTTATTCTCGATAATCTCAAGCCACCGCTCTTGTTTACTGTCATTCTTGCTGAGAGGCGTTGGGTCACGGTCGATTTCAACGCCAATATACTTTGAATGAACTTCCTTACCTTCCTTGACAAAGCTAATGTCGTAGCCGTTGTCAGGATCATCGATGAGGATTGGCTTGTTAGATTTCTTATCAACGCTACGCGTATTGATTTCACGGAACAACGTGAGTGGCATGGGCCAAAGTTGCGGGCCAGCTTTCTCGTTGTCGCGATCAATGAGCCACACAAGCGCGCGACGGCTCACACGCAGGTTATCACGCTCCTCTTCATCTTCACTGGCGTCACGAGCTTCACAGATAGGACAAGGTTCGTCCTTCATCTTACGCAGGCACAGATAAGTTGTGTTATCAGCACCGACGCGATAGTGCAGGTCAACAAAGATGTGCCAACCGTCACCGTACTTTTCTTGATCATCCCAAGTTGGCGGGAGAATACGAATATTATTTTCTCCGTCACGTGGCTTGAAAATCTGAAGATCTTCACCGTTCAGCCATCGATCAAACTGATTGGCGAAAGCCTTCGATGCACGAGCAACGCTTTCTACGGTGCGGTTAGCACCACGGTAAACAAAGCCTTTCTTCTTTGACGCCTTATCCTTAACCTTGTCTTTCTTTGCCATTGCTTACTCCTAGCTGCATATGAACTAAGCTTTGCTAGCCTAACATACGGCTGGTTACTTAGACTAGGGGGTTTACTCGCCCTTTAAGGCGCGTCGTTCTTTTAGNGCCTCACTTCTCAGTTTTGATGCTCTCCGTGACTTTGCCTCCATTAGTGCTCGGTGATCCGCTTCAGTCGAGATCACATCGTTGTCCATGCTGAGTTGCTTGACAACGATAGTGACTAGATCTTTAAGGGCATAGCTGCGTTGAGTGTATGAGTTGACCAAGCTCAACCAGAGATCTGCGTAGTACTTGGCTTCAATGTAGCGTAGATTNGCCTCACGATAATCTTCATCTTCACCAATTTGATTGGCGATAGCTGCTTCGGTGATACGGGCGCCGTTCTCGCTCGCTTGCTCACGAATTTGTCGATCCAGAGTAACACGAATCTTATCAACCGCATTCTTACGCAAATCGCGGATAGCGCCCCACTTTATTGCGTACTCAGAAACTTGAGCGAACAACTCGGGTTGTTCTTCAAGTGATTGTTCCAAATCTTCACGGTTGATTTTGACCTTCGTTTTGAAGCTCTCATACTTAGGGGGTAATGAGAGATCTTCGACTGTTGCTTCAAGTGGGTCAATATGCTCACCAATCAGAATATCTGAAACATCAATGACTGGTGATTTCTTTTTCTTAGCAGGTTTATCATCGCTACGCTTGCGACGTTCAAGTTTGCCCATAGCACTACCTCCTTGTTATTGCTTATACATACAGTTTACCGCAAGCGATAACGATGGGCGTGATACCATCTTGCGGGTTACAGGGTGCTGAGAAGGCTTCGAGTATTCTGAGTGCATGACGTAAGGTTTGCCCTTCAGCTTTCAAGGCAACCGTTGTCATGTAAGCTCGCACAATTTGGCGAATGCTTTCTGCATTCTGATCTTTTAAGCCTTCGAGAATTGGTTTCAAGTCACGCCAGCGAGCACCTTTCATTAAAGCACGCGCGAGGTCAATGGCTTGTTTTTCCTCAGCCACCGCCTGCATCATCTCACGGGCTTCATCGACACTTTTGGATCCGGCACATGCCGCCAGATATGTCAGCGCTTGTCGAGGTGAACCCTGAGCTTCAACCGCGCAAAGGTTGATGATATCCTTGATATAGGGGCCACGATATTTTTCTAATTTTGCGATACCAGTCAGCCAATCGACTAGTTCCTGTTTAGGTACAGGTCGCAAGGCAAGGTGCAGGCATCGATTACGAATGGTTACCGGTACCTTGTTAAGTTCCGTTGTACAGAGCATCCAGTAACCCCATTCAGGGGGTTCCTCGATAGCTTTGAGGATCGACTGAACCGCTTGACGTGATAATGCGTGGCATTCGTCAACGATAATTGCTTTAGAACCCTGGCCAATAGGTGCATAATAGATTGTGCTAGCAATCTCACGCATGGCATCGATACCAGTGTGAGTTGCTGCGTCAATCTCAATGATATCAGCGTCGGCACAGTTAACGGCTCTAGCCATCAAGCGGGCTAATGTGGTTTTTCCAACGCCACTTGGGCCAGTAAAGAGAAAAGCGTGAATATTCTTTTTCTTTAGAGCTGTTTTCAATGCCCGCACCGCAGCTTCTTGCCCGATCACATCGTCGAATTTTGTCGGGCGATACTTCGTTATCAGATTGTTTGTCATTCTGCCCTCTTGTACTTGGCGGCAATAGCTTGGACTGTTTGTTCATCCCAGTGTCTTGGGTCAGCAGCAAAACAAGGCACACCTTCTGTACGGTACATATTGACGATTTCTGGGTGATCATCAAAAGCGAGAATAACCTCATATCCTTCGTCCCATAGCTCATGTAACATATCGCGTTTCACTTCACATCCAGGACGATGGTCGCCTTCCTTGCGCATCATCAGTTTGGCGGGTTTGAGGCATTTCTCTTGCAACCATTGTTCTGTAAGTTCGCGATTGCTTTCAGGCCGAGCAGTGCAAATGATGTTGCTGACACCAAAGAAGTCAAGCGCCCAGAACAAAATACAACCTGATGTGATTGGTGAATCTTTAAGCGTGTGAGCGTGAAATGTTTCCCAATCAGGGTTAGCACGATCTACTACGATGTAGTGCAACCGATGATCACTGTCGGCTAGTACGCCGTCAAGATCCCAGATGATGCAAAATTTGTGAATGCCCTTTTGCAAGGTATCAAGCCTTTCTCCAGCTTTGGCGATGCACTCGCGTAGTGGTACCCATTTGTTATCTGGTGATAGTGTGTATATTTCGGCATAAGATAGTTGATCGAATTCTATCACTGGCATAGTTAACCCCTCCATTCACCGTTTTTATTCTTGTACCTTTCAAACAGTTCTACTTCTGTTGAGCTGTGTAGATGTGCTCGAAAGATTTCGTAGTAACCTGTTTCAGGACTGTATATTGAGATTACCTCTATGTAGGGGTTAATCATTGGCGGGTCATTCATGATGACTAAGGTTCCATCTTTCGTGAGGTAATGTTTTGGACCGTTTGTGATGCTAAACCAAATGCATGTCCAGTAGCGACCTTTCTCAGTTATTATGTGTCCAGTACTTTCAGGGTAAAGGTACACATGCCCAATTGGCTTGGGCATGTGCTTTCTATTGATGAAGGCACCTGTACTGTCATGTAAAATCACTTCTACTAATTTTTCCTTAGGGATCATAGATACTCGCCTATTTATCATCACTGCTGAACACACCAATTTCTTCCATGTTTAACCAGTCTTCACCAACACTCATCTCAAGAGTGATAGGTACGCATATAAAATCTTTGAACTCGGGCGCAGGTGTTAGCAAAATTTCGAGAGCTTTCTCAGCAACGTAGTCAACTTTGTCCACTGGCACTGCAACCCAAGTCAGATCATCGTGTATCTGAATTTCAGGTTGTAGCAATGGGTCACCGGTCTCGCTTAACCTACACATACCGTCGAGCACAAACTCGCAAGTAAATCCCTGCACTGGTGAGTTGATAACCTTGTTGACGTTCATTGGGCCATAACGGCGACGACCAGTGAAGGTTTCGACATAGCCATTTTCTTCATAGAACTTGATAAGGTTATCCTGCCACGATTTAACCCCCTCAAATTCTTTCCAAAAGGCATCATATAGTGGGCGTAGCACATCTTCCGGTATATGTAGATACTTTGATACCGAGGCAAGCTGTGCACCGAAGAACAATGGAAATGTCCACTGGTTTTTGATGTCGGTGCGAAAATCTTTCATTGCCTTTTTATCTTTGAGCATTGCCTTACCGCCAACACGCTGCGGATAAGCATAAGCAATACGCTCGGCCCATTCCCCGTGAACATCGTAGCGTTCCCATAATGCTTGGCAAAAACGCTTATCTCGAGTGTACATGGCAATTACGCGAGCTTCGATCTGACCATAGTCAATCGAAAGAACTACGTGACCTTTAGGTGGCTTGATGATGCATCTAACTTCTTTACTTTCATCGGACCGCTTAGGGAAATTCTGCATATTCGGCTCTTCACAGTTATGAACACAGAGCTCACCTGCGATGAAGTTGTGTGTCCCTTCAACCTCAATATCATAGACTGGATACTGACCTGATAAATATTCCAAGCCAATAATCATGTGGTTGTTTTGCCGGTCTAGGTGGCGCTGCCATACCGGACTATAGTTGTTCTTACCTTTATAGGGTCCAATTCGCCTGCCCCGTCTTTCGGGCCTCACCTTACGTTTAGTCCTACCATCGTACACTATATTCCATTCACGCATACGCGCTCGCACCGAACTATAATCAGCATTCAAGATACGAGCTGCACCGAGCACACCGTTGCCCTGTTCAAGGGCAGCGATTATTTGTTCTTTAGTCCATCTTGCCTTAGCCCTTTGCTTGACGGCTCGTCGTACCGCCTCAGCATTCCTTCGCTTAGCTTCTGGTGAACGAGCCAAAGCACGACGCCGTTTCTCAATGGAGCTAACCGCCCGCATATGGTGCCGTGCGTGCTCTACTTGTGTCATACCAACTAAGTTGTCAGGATGGTCGTTATGTTTATTTCCATCCGCGTGATGTACGTGCTCCGGTAAATATCCGTACACTGCCTTAAAAACAACTCGGGCTTCTTTTTGCTTGTAAGGCACGCCTGTCACGTACAACATATTGTAGTCACTTACTTCACGATGTAGAGCAAGTACACGAGAACCATAGCGATAGCTTTGGATACGTTTACCATTTCTTGTTACCGTGCGCACTTGCGCGGGCACAAGTTCATCTGCTCGCACATATTCGCCAGTAATTAGCCTGATTCTATGATCGGGCGTACAGTCAAGAAAGCCTGAGTGTTTGTGCCCCTGACCTATCCAATGCACACGTACTATAGGCTTTCTACCTCGATACCAGACATTCGTTACTCGGCGTAAAGTAATCTTTCTATTTTCATCATAGGTGTATACCCAGTCACCGATTTTGATTTCCTCAATAGGTTTAGTACCTCCTGGTACTTGTACCGGTGTACCTTTTCTAATGCAGCTAAGACGACCTGTGTCAGTGAAGGTGTGATTGAAGATAGGATGCAGCTTACCGTCATCGTAAATCTTGCTTTCATCGGTACCCTTCATCAACGGTAGCACATAAGTCGAAAGCAACTTCTGTGGTTTACGAAGTGCAAGTATCTTATCAGCTAAAGGATGCTCAAGCTGAGTTAGCACCTCTTTGTCGCAGCTAATCTTATTGACCTTGGTTTTACCATCGACACCACCGAGCCACGGCTTCACATTCTTTTTCTTCTTATCATAAACTTCACATTCCTTACGACCAAGCATCGTATAGAAGAGCTTGACGCAATCGGCATTCGAGTTGGGGTTAAAAGTTTGTTTGTATTTGGTCTCAAACTTCTTGACTGTTTTGTCGTTAGCGATGGAATCTTCAAGTTCATGAATACGTGTGGAGTACTTTTCGTAGAGTTTTTCGGCTCGCTTTTGTGAAACTGGTACACCTTTAATTTGTGCAAGCACAATGGCGGGTACACGACGACGTGCAAATTTATACGCCATCGTAAGATTTTCTTTCATTATGATCGAATGTTGACGCTTATACAGAAGTGCGTGGTACTTGGCGTCAAGGGCGTTATATTCAAGCACGATGGGTAAAGGAGTACGAATAAGATTTGATCTATCGACATTGCTCATTGCCTTCAGATTAAGGCCGAAGTGCTGCCGAACTAGAAAGTCTAATGACAGCGGGCTAGGCTCACTGCCCTTGTACCGGTGATCTATGATTGAGGCTTGCACTTGAGTGCAATGCCAGTCACCAGCATGAGCTAGTTCCCAACCAAAGTGGTATACAGTCCACTCTTGCTCGAATTGCAAGTTGTGCACCGCTTTAATGGCTTTGGTAGTTTTTAAGAAATCGCGCCAAAGCTCACGAAGCCGTTCTTTGTGCTTACGAGTCCATTCAGCACTAGGATGATCGAACGGAAATGCAAATGCACTTTGACCGTCACTGACTGCGGCTGAAAGCAGCATTGCATTGCTGTTATATGGCCGAAGAGCAGTCGTTTCATAGTCGATGCCAACGACTAGTTGCTGCCCAAAGTGCTTGAGTTTATTCTCAATGATAGTGAGCCCTTTTTCGTTATAGAAGTCGAGTATTTCGACACCCTGCCGTGCATAGTCAGGTGTGTGGATAAATGGCGTACCAAGCTCTTGTAATCTTTTCCAGGCATGTTGAATGTCAAGCCGAAGTATGCGGTGATCTTCATTTAAGAATGATTCTTCGTCACTTGCCGCATCGTCATCATGGAATATACGTACACCCGCATTCTGTACATCATCGGGGTGTATCATAGGAAAGTACCAGCAAACATGGTTGCCAACGCGAACAGCCATGTAGCGGCCACGCCAAGCATAGATACCTGAAATGTCAGCTATCCATTCAAGTGGTAAGTTACCAAATCCAAATATTGCTTTCGGCTTGGTTTCTTCTATGTCAGCAATGATACTGGGGCGACAAGCCTCAATAGCCTCCCATGGCGGTGCTTTGTCCTCACCACCTTCATGACAACGAGTTCTAACAATGTTGTTAAAGCGAATGATATGCTTGTAGTCGAGGCCAATGATATCACGAAAAATTTTCCTTAAAACTTCACCGGACTCACCAGTGAATTGCCTACCTCTAACGTCATCTTCATAGTTAGGCGCACCACCAAGCACATAGATAGTTGGCTCATCTGAGCCAGTAGGTTCCATTCGAGGGTTACGATTGCGCAGCTTTGCCAAGGGACAAGCATCGCAGCCGAGTTGCCGATAGATACGAATATCATCGGCTTTCATCCGACCACGATGCTTCTTCGGCTTTACTGGTTCTGGAAAGAACGACATTTACCTACCCGCAATGAACCGCCAGAATTTGTTAGGGCCACGGAATGCTGCTGCGTTTTGCAACAGTAGCATTTTATTTGCGTGCGGTAGCACCTGAAGCAAACGCGAACAATTTAGGTTGACTGCCGCCGGTGGATGGTTCTCCAAATCGAGTGCCGCACTGTACCTTGCTTTTCCTCCTTCAGCGGTAACTTTTAATGTGCCGTCACTTACGACTAACCGGACTATATCGTTATCAGCTTTGCAAATTAGCTTGGCCTGATTGAGCACCACCTTTAGTTCTGAAGGTATATCCACCATGAGCTTTGGTTTAAGCTTTCTATCTGGCCAGATTCGTAATATGGCATCTTCAAAATCAACGTTGTTGCTGGTTTGGTGTAGCCTAGTGAATAGACCGGCACCATCTTCGTTAGTAGCAACGATATAGTTCTTATCGAATGCAATAGTACCTTCCTTGAAAACATCAGCTAGTCTAAGTAATGTCCGCACGAACTCAAGTGGAACAAGGTACCTGCCGGGGTTAGCTTTCATTTCCCACGACTTAAAGACTGTGCGATTGATAGTTTGCCGGTCGCTAGTGTAGATAAATGCCTGAGGAAGAGCATGCGACGCCTCGCCAGCTTTAAGATCAATAACAAGGCTAGCAAACTCTGGCATCGTTTCTGATTTCAGCGTGCTAAGCTGTAGCATGGCAGGCAAACTGATTTCTTCAAGAAAACAGCCGGCATCACCTTCGATAAGATGATCCTCATTTAAGTCTGGTATTTCTGAGACCGTATGCACCACATCAGTTTCTTCGAGCACAGGCATCTTAATGTGTAATCGATCCTCGTCAGTGACGAGTAGCTGCCCATCATCTGTTGTGATGAGTTCGATTTTTTCAGTTTCAGTCTTATCGAGTAGCTGTGCTAGTANTTTGCCATCAACTCCACCAATCGACGGTATTGGGCAAGGTACTTGGATAACNAAGCCTGAAGCATTGAATCCAAGCACATAGTCCTCAAACAGCCAAACCTTTGAGAAAACCTCAATGGAATGGCCGGGGTCAACAACAAGACTGGCGGCATTAAGAGCCGCCAGCAGTTCTTCGCGATCAACTTTCATAGTACCGCTAAGTCTGTATCTATCGTTACATAACAGGGCGCGTGACGAACATAGGTAGGTTCTAGTTTTTGAAATTCCTCACGTGTGAAACCTGGAGGTATCGGCATAGCTTTAATCGCATCTGCTAAAGTTGGCGCGACTGCGATGTGATGTACTTTTCGCGTGCCTCGCATATGCCGGTACTCGATAACCCAAACGAATAACATCATTTGGCTCTCTCCGCGTGTTTGTTGCTATCCTCAAGGGGCACTGGTTTAGGAGTGTCAGGCGGTGTTGTTCCCTTGAGTTGTTCGGCCATTTCACCACTAGGTCCAGTCGGCGAGCTATGAGATTCACTGATAATAAGTGAGTTCAACATACCTCGTGCCGTGTGCAGCTCGTCAGTGGTCATCCAAGTTGCGATGCGCTTGCAGATAGCAGCTTCAAACTCACCAAGTTGGTTTTCTCTGATGAATTTGCGGGTTTCACAGAGGATAAATTCCAAATTCGGGCGAATGATTTGAAGCCGCACGATAACAAGCGGCGCGACTTCAATGAGTTTATCCATGTAGTGCCCTGCCTTTTGAAGGTCTTTAAGACCGTCCTTTTTCTGCCAGCGTGTGATATACTTGGTTGCTGCGGAACCAAGGTAATCCAAGCCAACATTGATAGCCCAATCCCAATGTTGGTATTGTGACTTATAATGGTCGCCCCCAATTTGGACTTCGTTAGCCTTGTGCTGCGGGATACTAAACATTGCTTGCCTCTACCTTGTTAGCCTGCTCAGGATTGCGCTTATAGAACCATTGAGCTGCGGCATGCCACCAATCGCTATTTGTTGGGAGATGTCGCAGTTCCTCGTAAGCCTTAGCTTTTCTACCCTCTTTCCAATGATGGTAAGCGTAGAACATTGGGACGGCTATATGCACAAAGAAGTTATTGTGGTAGCCATCAAGGGGCGGGGCGTCAGGGTCACTGAAAAAGTGCCGTAAATCCTCATCAAAGTACTCTGGTTGGGTCACAATTTGCGTAGGTGTAACCTTGAAGCGCACCGACTTACCACCTTTGTACGGGTCAGGAATATGTTTCTGCTTGAGTACTTCTGGATCAGGTATTTTCTTATTAAGCACCTCCAAATAAGCGTGGAAATTATTGCTTATCTGATAATAGGTACCAATCTGTACATTAAGGCGAGCAGCTAGGTACTCTTGAAGCACTGAAAAGTGTACAGCGTTCGCTCCATAAGCACCCCAGATAGCATCGTTTGACCGGCATACGACGGTTATATCCAGCGCATTGTTCACGATACGTGGCAGTACACAAAGATTGCAAGGCACGTCGCGCTTGTTTGCACCGAGGTCGATTTCAGGATCCCACATCTGCAATACAATGCGCCGGTCACGAGGGTTCTTGCGCAGCAAGTACACGATGCGGTCGAGCTGATCTAGCTCAAAGCCGTGCTCGTAAGTATCTTCAGTACCGTCAAGCATGAAATGTGTGCGCCACCGGTAGCCGTAAGCGCCGTGTTGATGCCCGCTCTCCTCAGCAAAACGCGATGAAAAATCCTTAACGAACTTGTCCAGCCAAGTTGCGTCATTGCGACCGGCCAACATCCACAGTGATTCCATCAAATGAAAGAAGGGGTTCGCATCACGCTTTGCGTCAAACAGATACGCTCATAGGGTCGTTGATACACAGTCGTTACCGGAAATGGTGCGACGAGTACATGACCAGCCCGTGACTCTTCAATTTTGCCATACTTGTGAAGGAGTCTTAGTCCTTTAATGTACGCATCGTTAACATTTCTTGCATTGATAACTTTCATTGACGTAACTCCTATTGGCGGGGCACTCAGCTACCTTTACATACGGGCTTCTAAGCAGCTTCGCGGTTATTCTTGATTGAAGCCTCATAAGCCTTTTTCCAGGCTATACGCACGTCAACGCGGGTAGTGAGGTTGTTCTTCCAAGTCTTAGCTTTGCGCTCGACCACTTCAACAAAGCCTTTGTGAAGTTTTGCCAGCTTATAAGCAGCCTCAGCTTGTACTTCTGCCGTTCGGTAAGTGCTACAACCGCCATCTATGTTGCTAGTCTGTGTCCAGGCATATTGACAGCTAACTCGGCTAGGATAACCGAGACGAATGAGTTGTAGGGTTAGGTCAAAATCCTCCATTACTGGTATACGGCCAAGCTTAAGCTGCTTTGTTTTGATGAGTTTCTGAATTACCTTTGCGTCGTAAGCGTAGGCATTCATCATGCGCCCCGGTTCCTGGTATTCGACACCGGTTTTTCTATTCGCTTGGCGGCTGATTAAGCCAACGTGCACCAAGCCTTCTTCGAGCCACATGGTCAATTGCTCAACCATGCAATGCATGCTGTAAGGATCATCATTAATGTACGGCATATCAGCCTTCTCGAGGTCGGGTCGATGGCAAAACGACAAGTCATCATCAACCATGAAAACGCGGCGGGCGTTATGGTAACGTGCAAGCTCAGTAAGGATATATTCTCGAGTTCGGCTGATACCTGAGTATTCCTTTGGCACGCCATGTATATCGATTTTCTTCAACGTTTCGCGCTTGATGCGTTTGCCTTTATAGCTGGCAGTTTCGTATTTGCTGACTTCGTTCTTGGGTACCGCCAGCACAACCTTGTAAGAGTCAACGATAAATGTGCGCTCGAATGTTGCTAGAGTTTGTTGTCGCTTATGACGCCCCATTGAAGGGATTACGATGAGGTCCATGGCTACCTCTTTCGATACCTTTCCCGCAACTTTTCATAGATACCCATGATGACATAGAAAATAGTACCTCCAAGAGAGATAGGCCCGAAGCATACTATGAGGGCATATTCTCTTGGAGTTGACCACTTGTTTTGTTTAACGTCAGTGAAGATCATGAGCACTAAGTTGATTTTAGCACACCACACCCAAAAATCCCACAACCATGCGATGTATTCTTGCATCTATACACCATTGAACTTCTGCTTGGGTTTACCTTCACCGAACTTTGCTCGGCAATACTTATCGAACTCACATAGGCAGTTTTGCAAGTCCTGCCCATGAATATTAGGCATGTTTTCAGGTAAATGCTGATTGACTACTAGCCGAAGTGTTCGCAATTCTGCAAACCACTCACCCTCATTCCAATTTTGTTTGACTGGTCTACCAAGCATCCGGTTCATGCCACGGCGCGATCCAGGTCCAGAAATAGCGAATGACCACCAGTCATCAGCTTCTTTGAGTATTGGGTTGGCATACTTCAAGTCAGCGATGATCTGACCAGCCATAAATCTACCGATACCGGGTTGATTAACCAGTAGCTCACAGTAATTTCTGAGATTCATGCCCTGAGCAACGCGAAGCTGTTTACGTTTGTTCCACATACGCTTGAAGAACATATCCAGGTATTCGTGCTTGGGTAGTGTCAAGCCACCAGTAGAAATGATGTAAGCAGCGTTAAAAGCGTTCTTACCCTCGCGCTTGCGCTGCTGTACGGCATCAATGAAGTTGGCGCTGCGATATGGAACAGGATAACCCATGAGTTCCATCGTACCGGGTTCATTGATGTACCGAGCAACCAGCATAGCAAACCAAAGATCAGGATCATCGGCGTTAGGGCTACGCCAGTTATCAGAAATCCAAACCGTCACTTTGTCAAGTTCACGGTACACGTTACAAAAGCGGTACCGTTGTAGAATGGGATCATCGGTCCAAGGTTTTGGTTTTTGCTGTGAACGCTTTATATAGATACTGTAGCGCTCCTTAATCCAATGCATGAGTAATGGAAATTGTACGAAATGCTGGTATTGGTATTTGTCAGGCATTGGCTTCTCCCTTGTCTTCTAAAACGACTGTGAAATAGTGCGTGCTGAAATCATACNAACAAAAACGGCCCTGCTTCAAAACAGGGCCGTTTTAAGGAACTACGTTGATCGAATTTGATCAAGAAATNTTGATGTAGTTGTGTTCGCTATCCCACTTCAAGTCAGCGCTCAGCACGCCAGCGTCAAGCGCTTCACGGACAGTGAAACCCTTCTTACCCTTCTTCTTTGCAAGCTCATAGTACAGCTCGAAACGCTCAAAGCTCGCAGTGTGGGGCCGCTTCGGGTTCTCTTCTGCAAGTACCGTAATAACCTGATCATCCTTGAACAGGCGCTCACGACGACCACCACCGGTACCAGCCTTCTTAGTNTTCTTTTCGGGCTTTGTAGCAGCCTTGCCCTTAGCCTTCTTTTCTGTTTTCTCAGGCTTAGCAGCTTTTGCCACCTTACCCTTGGCAGGTTTTGTTTCCTTGGCAGCCTTTTTAGCCGCTGGTCTGCCACGCTTCTTAGGTTCTACCACTTCTTCATCCTCATCTTCATTATCGTCATCAGCGGCAGCAGCCCTTGCTTTCTTAGCAGTTGCATGCTTACCACCGCGACCGTTCTTCGTTGCAGCGCGACGTGGTGCAGGCTCATCGTCCTCGTCCTCGTCGCCCTCGTCCTCGTCTTCGTCGTCAAGGTCGCTCAGATCGGGCAGGTCTTCGTCCTCGTCCTCATCATCGCCAAGGTCAAGCCCCTCGGGTATGGGAATTTCATTCCCAGACTCGTGAGCATCAACAGCCGAGTTCACCCATTCCTGAGTTTCCTCAGAGAGCTTATCCCACTGCGTGTCGCTGAGCTTGTCGGCTTTGTCGAGAACTTTTCTGAGGTAGTCCTGCACGTCAGTGCCAGACTTATATTTCAGTTTTAAGACTGACGATAATTCGTCATAGACAGTCGTTGACATAGCTAGCTAGCTCCTGTTCTTGCCATTGCTGATAGAAGTTACATACATCAGGCGTGATTAGCCCTGACGACTCCGAAATGTTTGTATATTCGAGACACCATGTCAACCGAATTTTTAGACCCTATAGCTGCATTGAGTCTTTTGTTCAGTTCTTTGACCTTCGGTTGCTTACCCTTGAGCACATCCTGAAGCGCCTCGACCAAAACATCCCGCACTTTAGGCGGTAACTCGTTAAGACGCAGAAGAAAATCAGTTTGCTCGGTCGTACCTCCTAGTCGCTCGAATACGACATCAAGCGAGTATTCTTTGTCTTTAGGTAGCAAGCTCGATATTGTGACTTCCTTCTGCTTGCTACGCTTGTTTGCCAGATCGTGAATGTGACGCTCATAACTCACCTTGACTAGCGCCATGAAATTACGCCGGTCACTTTTCTGTGGTTTACGCTTGCGCAACAAGCGAGCGTACTTAACGGCGCATTTCTGGTAGCACATAAAACCATCTTGTATGAGATCATCTAGTTCATACCAGCTAGCAACGCGCCAATGATTTTGACGGGCAGTTCGGTAGATCCACCGACGCAGCCCTTCGTCCAAATAAGCGTGGTCACGCATGGCCCTCTCCTCTGCAATGCGTTACTCACCACGTCCATGCAAGGGCACTACGTTCGTAAGCGATACGTCACCCAGAATTTCCATTCGTTTACGTGAATTGCAGTATATGCAGCCCTTGTGCTGAGCTATATGCTTTTGCAATGCCTCGATACGCGTAGCAGCCCACTCAAGAGCTTTTCCTACCGAACGGTCGCCGCAAACCGTATGATAGGACGCTAGAATTTTGAGGTACCCTAGATATACTTCATCTGGTGATACAGGTTTTTCCTTGACAGTCATTTCTACCCCCATATTTTGTTAAAGGCTGGCACCGTTGATGATGCCAGCCCGCTCTCTACATATGCACGTTCTTACTTGTACTGTTCACACATGCGCTTCAGCAATGCTGATAACCTGAGCGCATCCTTAATTTTGTCTTGCGGTATGCGCTTACCCTGCTTCAAATATTCTTCGAGCGCATCGCAAAACTCAATTTGGCTTAGAACGCCATTGTGCCAATTTTCCAGATGTAACTCGAAACCTTCTTTTGGTGGTGCGTTTGACTTAGCCGGTGCAGGCTTTGTTTCAACCTCAGGCTCATCTTCCTCGTCGTTATCAGTTTCAGGCTCGTCAACTTCCTCATCATTGTCAGTTTCAGGCTCTTCATATTCATTATCGTTATCAGACTCGTCCTCAGCGTAGTCTTCATCCCCCTCGTCAGGGTCGTCTTGTAACTGTGCAAGCAACTTGTATTTCTTTTTCAGTTCATCAGCACACTTGCGCGTCATGTTCAGGTGAATGTCACCTTTGTCAAAGAGCTTTTGCAACGCCTCAGCCGGTATTAGCGAAAGCAGATAGAGAACCGAATACTTTGGTGGTAGCTTCGGCATATTCTGCTTCTTGTAAAACACTTCGCAGCACCCAATCGAGTACAGCTTCGATACGTCAGCTTCGCCCATATCGAGATATTTTTGCATTTCCTTATATTTACCTACGGGCAAGTCACCGCGCGCCTCGCGAATAAGGCGAGCAGTTTCGAGTAGTGATTCTGTTGAGCGCTGCCATGTAGCGTTAATTTTCGTAGCCCATTCCTTCGGTGTCAGCTTATCACCAGCGCGCGGCCGGAAATTAGCGAACACTGCTATTTTCTTATCTTTACTGTGGTTTACACCACCATTGACTTTCGTCAATTTTTCTGATTTTGAGTGCGCAAGCTTACGCACCGCAACCGCTGCGGCCCGAGCCATAAAAACCTCCTGTAATGCCTGAAAGGGAATTGCCCCGTAGCGAGAGTGTGGGTACGCAAAACCTTCAGCCCACACTTTAACCATACCGCATTTTGGGGGGCATGACAAATGCTCATACAACTGTATATCGATGTGCATATGCAAGGCAAACGCGGCTTCGTAGGCACGCGAACGCTAGCCTAGGGTTATACCTTGCCTTGCCTTGCAAGGCCGCTAGGTGGTCAATTTAGGCCATTCGTAGCCTATAATTTAGGGCATGCTGAGCGCTTAGCATTTCAACTAATGCTCAGCATGATGATTGCTTGAGTTGTATAGGTTATACTCAACACTGTGCTAACTAACTAATGCTCACTATGATGATTAGTTAGCTCGTCACGGATGACAATGCTGAGAACAAAACCTAGCGCCAGCCCAAGTAAGCTGGCCAGCGCTAAAAGGCATGCAAATTCAAACGTGTGGATTTCGATCATACTAAAGCCGCCCGTACCTCATCATCCCAATCTTCACTCAGTATGACTGGTATTCCAGCCTTACGTGCTCTGGCGATCATGTCCTTGGTGCCTTTGTGACCAGGAAATGCCAGCACCTTTTCAGGCCGGTAATCGTCAATCATTTGCTGGTTACGAATGGGGCCAGCGGCTTTACCATATAATTTCCAATTAGCTTTTACAGTGATGCACTCTACGTTTTCACCTTTGAGCTTGCGACGGCGAGCCCATTGCCTAGCAAATGAGTCTGCACCGTAGCTACTTCCACCCTCGACCACCACGAATGTGTCAATCGAGTTAGAATACATTTTGTCGAGCGTCTCAAATACTCTTTGTTTATCGGTATAGAAACGCCCGCCACAAACAACAATCACAGTCATGGCTTACCTCCATAACAGTAAGCCCCCCGTCTAATTCCAAGAAAGCAACGACCGACACAAGGCCAATGCTTGGCTACCGGTTAGTTCACCTGGATCATCAACATCCTTAGGCAATTCAAACTTCTCAAAACCCGGTAGCGAGAATAAAGCACGAGTAGCATGTAGTTCTGCACCTCGGTCAAATAAAACCCCACAACGGCCAAAATTTGACAAGAGGCGCGACAGTTTATCAGCCTGTACAGCGCTTACATTCTGCGTGAATACGCAGGTTGCATAGATACCAAATGGCTCACCTATCCAGGTCAAGCGCATTGCATCAAACGGCCCTTCACATACGACCAGAACCGAGCCTTCTGTGTTGACGAGCCGATGATAGTCAAGAAGGCACTCGCTCATGTGTAACGGTGCATTCTCACGATCAAGCGTTTTATAACGAATGCGTGCAGTGCTCGAAATAGCTCTTCCTGTAAAGTTTACGATGCGGCCTTTCTCATCGTGTATAGGGAAAATGATACGACGATCCCANGGCGGCTTTAGGGCATAGTACAGATTGTACCGAGCTGCCATAGCTATTGCATCGTGCTTGGGATAATTGCGCCCCACCAGATAATTGAATACTTGCGAGCGAGCAGGTGAGTTGCGTTGTTCCCATAATGGCCGCCAATCACTTGGTATCTTCA
>JGI25328J35697_1000860_pt1 | contig 23568 bp, 22 predicted proteins | sample HigsolmetaAR203D_FD_35697 | JGI IMG/M metagenome (IMG submission 35697)
AAAAAAATATAATTATCATTCCACATATTACCATTTTATAAAGGTGGAAAATGGCTTGGTGCCGAATTGATTAGGGAGATCGAGCGCAGCAAGAAGAAAGGAGACGAATACGCCTCGTGCATAATGGTAAAAGTACCCAATCCCTGCGATGGGTTCAACAAGCTATCGGGCTCTTGGTCTTATGTATTGTGTTGGCATCAGGTTATCTGGCAGCTATGAGACTGTACAATTGGGACAGCGAGGCTTATCAGGAAGTATTGAGTTCGGATTGGGACTTTTATCGCGAGCAACTGCTTGTCGGCCATGACGATGAGCTGCATTCCATCTCCGTTGATATGCCCGTCGAATTCGACCAGGTCACCGGGAGAGCTTCCGGATACGGAACCTTCGTGAAAGAGGTGACGATTCCCGAAGCTTACGTGGGCAAACAATTGGCGATCAATTTGCCATATGTGTATGGCGCAGCAAGGCTATATGTGAATGGTGAGGAGACCTTTGAACTCGGCCGGGTGGGCACATCGAAGGAAACGCATCAGGCAAGCTCGAAATCGGCATTCGTCCCGCTTAAAGTGGAACGGCCCGATGTAACGATTGCAGTTCAACTGTCGAGTTTTGAAATGATGCGAGGAGGATTTTCAGCTTCTCCGATCATCGGCGAATATGAATATTTGCTGCGCATGGGACATTTCGAACGGTATATCAATGTGTTCTGCATAGGGATCATTTTTATCGCAGGCATCACCACGGCGTTAATAGGCATTCTGCGGAGACAGGAATNCAACTATCTGGTCTTCGGCTTATTCTGTCTCTTCGTATCGGTGCGTGCTATATTTACTGTACCTTATCTGTATCATGATCTGCCGTTTACGATTCCGTATGTAGCAGCGTCTAGGATTGAATATTTTACATCCAGCGTGGCAATTGCTTTATATGCCACCTTTATCTGTTTGCTATTCAAGCGGTATTACTCCAAGGTTTTTCTATATGTTTGTCTTGGCATACTGGCAGGTTTGGGCCTGCTTTCGTTATTTGCCCGCCCGGCGTTATTCATACCGGCTTTTCTGAACATGTTCCCATTTTACCTTGGACTGTCCGCTTATTGTATCAGCGTGATCTTCAAGGCCATGGTCTCCGGAGCGAAAATGGCCAAAACCATTTTGGTTGGCATTTTCGTGGTGATGGGGGGGATGATCATCGATATGCTCAACGCAATCCAGCCAACGCCCCTTTCCGCAATTGGTGCTGATGAGCATTACGCTTAACGTGGTGATGGTTCTGTATTCTCTTGGCAAGAACTACGCCCAACAAGTACTCGCCATTACCCATCTGTATAATCAGTTGGCCTCGATTAATCGCACGCTGGATGAGAAGGTCAAAGAGCGTACGGCTGAGCTGGTACAAGCGAATCTGAAATTGTCGGAACTGGCTGAAAAAGATGCGTTGACTGGAGTTTACAACCGTCATAAGTTCAACATTCTGCTGGAGGAACATTTCAGTGAAGCAATGAACCATGGGAAGCAACTGAGCATGATGATGATGGATGTCGATGAATTCAAAAAGTACAACGATCATCATGGCCATGTTGAAGGGGATCATCTGCTGAGAAGCATCGCCCAACTGATCAGCAACCTGATACCCGAAGGGGTCATCTTCGCCAGATACGGTGGAGAGGAGTTCGTATGGTTATTGCCGGGTTATTCGAAGCAAGAAGCTTATCTGTTGGGAGACCGCATACGTCAGCGTGTAAGAGAAGCGAAGATGGGGAAGAACGAACCGGGTGTATCGATCAGTCTTGGTGTTGCAGAATTGACAGCGGATCAGCCTGTGAGCAAGGCGATGGACTTGGTCGAGATAGCGGATAAACGGCTGTATAAGTCCAAGTTGAAGGGAAGGAATACGATTACGTTGGATTAGATAAGGACGACTTTCATTCATACAAGATCGCCGGTCTTTCGTATATGCGGAAATCGGCGATCTTTATTGCTATTTCGTCCCGCGATCAAGCTTGCGTCAGACCTCTGGCTTCCACCATCAGGATCATGGCTGCGATCGGTATAATGGAAAATCAGTCGAAAATGAAGGAAAAAAATCGAAAATTGTCGAAGAGAATCATCGCATCCCAAAATTCCAATAAGGTCAGAAGGTGATTGAATGCGTTTTTGGCCAAATCAATTTTTTGCTCCTCGGATCCAAACTGACAGTAAGCGTTCCTTAAGGGAACAAGACATCATAAGAAGAAACAGAGTGGTTCTTATTATGCTCGCCATTAACTGCCTGTCGTACCTGATGGGCAGCCTGAGCAGTACGGGAGTAATAAGGCAGTCTTTGTTGATCGCGTTGGCGACACTTGGTACTGGCACTCTCATTTTTGCGGTGTTACATTATTCAAGGAAATTCGTCATGTATATCGGTTATGGAGCGCTGGTCTTTACATTTATCAGTACGGTAGAAATTAGCTTCCTGATGCCGAGGGTCGTGCCCAATACGATTCTGTCTTTTATCGTCGTGCTTGCCGTTTCGCTCATTTACATGAAACCCTGGCTGTTAATCGTGTCCTTTGTAGCTTCCACCATCATGATCATTGTCTCGCTCGTACCGGTCATCACTTCTCCCGATGAGATGGTATCCCCAATGGTGATTTATATCTTGATATCTTTCCTGATGTATGGTCTTGCCATCAATTCCAATCGATTGCTTAAGGAAGTCGATAAATCGAGAAAAGAGAATCAAGTGTTATACGAAGAACAGGAGCAGCGGAATCAGAAACTGATTGCGATGATCTCCAACTCCTCCGACCATCTGGATAACATCGCAAACACCGGTGAGACTAACATCATGTCCTTCGAAGAGATGAGTTCGTCTTTTCAACAACTGGCGAGCGGTGCTGCGAATCAGGCGTAGTCAGCGAGTCATATCAGTGAATTGACAATGAATCTGGATGATCTGATGAACGAACTGACGAACTCGACATCAGTCCTGGTGAATAGTGTTGAAGATGCCTCACATCTGTCGGATGAGGGGAGATCGAAAATCGGAATGCTCTCCAATTCGAGTCAGGGACTTCATCACTATCTGCAGAACGTATCTGCGCTGGCGAATGAATTGATCGAGAGAATACAGGATACCACGGCGTTTAGCAATACCATCATCGAGATTGCGAACCAGACGAACCTGCTATCGCTCAACGCCAGCATCGAGGCAGCGAGGGCTGGCGAACATGGGAAGGGGTTTGCCGTTGTGGCTTCGGAAATTCGCAAACTGGCTGAACTGTCGGCCAAATCGGCTGACCAGATATCCGGACAACTCGATCAATTTCGTCAGATATCCATGAGGATGCGCGCCGAAATGGATAAAGTATCCCATGAGTTGAGCCAGAATGTTGAAATGGCGGAACAAACCAACACAGCCTTCAACAGGATCAATGATGCAATCGGTAACCTGACACACATCGCGAATCAATATTATCAGTCCATCACGGAGGTCCGCGACTCCTGCCAGTACATCAACCAGGAGATTGCCAATCTTGCGGCTGTAAGTGAAGAGTCTANGGCAACGATTGATGTGCTTGTCGATCATTTGAAAGTCTTGCTTGACAAGAATAAGCAGAGCATCGACAATATCAAGGATGTGAAGAACGAACTGGCCGCCCTCGTCAGTTGATCACAGTGTTATTGAAGCGCGATGATCGTTGATTCACACATGCTATTAAAAAGACTCCCTACCCAACCAAGAAAGCCGGTGAAGATGCTGCTTACTTTGAAAATCGTCAGCGAGCCAACATCCTTGAGGAATGCAGAAATTCAGAAGAACATCATGAATTCCCATCCAGCTTATAACCTCCTCGTATTGAAACGGGAGTCCGTGACTGAAGAAGAGATCGTGGAGGAGAACAAGCACAATCTCGAAATGGGAGAGCAGCTGTTCCATATCCAGAAGCACGGCGAGATTATAGGCATCCTGACGTATCTGCCCAGGAACCCCCATGATCTTGAGCCTTGGATCGGCCTGTTTGTCATCCATAAAGGCCATGAAGGCAATGGGCTTGGATCAGAGGTGTTGAGGTTGTTCGAGGAGATGCTAAGAGAGCAAAATGTGCGCAGAGTTCGACTGGGCGTTCAAGTTGGCAATGACAAAGGCGCCTCATTCTGGAGCAAGAATGGATTCGCCGTCATCCGCAGCAGTATCGATGAGTACGGCAATCAGGTTGATATTTACGAGAAGCAACTTTAGACGATCTAGGATTCGAAAACTTCCGCTGGTATGCGGGAGTTTTTTCTTTGCCTGCGACCTGCAACTGTTATGGATACCAGCCATAATAGTGGCCTCTGTGTCCATTAAGAGGGTGAGCCAGCTTTCATTCGTCTGCCCAAACAGTGATTGGATATGTTGGAGTATTGTCGCGATAACGGTATTGGCTTGGCAGGAAGAGCATGTTGTTGCGATATAGGACGGTCGATGGAGTGCCCTTAGATGGGAACACAAGAAGTCTGGGGGCACCATGTCGGCCTGCATGGCCTGATCCCTGTTGACACGATCTGGTTTCGGGAATAATATTTGTATGTACAACAAATAATATGCCGAGGGTGTCCATCATGGCGAATAAAAATGCAGAACAACTTCTGAGCGGCTGTCTCTACTTTACCGCGAACCACCTGGGACGGGTCATCAACCGGATGGCGGAGGAAGAGTTTGGCAAGATCGGACTGTCGCCGACTTACGGCTTTCTGATGGTGGCCATTCTGGAGAATGAGGGCGCAACCCACAACGAGCTTAGTCAGATCATGCATCTCACACCGTCAACGATGACCCGCTTGATCGACAAGCTGGTCTATAAGCAACTGGTTATACGGAAGCAGGAAGGGCGCTTGGTTCGACTCTATGCGACCGAAGATGGCAGGAGGCTGCGAGGCGACATCGACCAGGCTTGGGAGCGACTTCACGATCGTTATTCCAGGGTACTCGGCCGGGAAGAAGGGGACAGATTGACGAAAGAGGTTTATGATGCAGCGTGCCTATTGGAGTCGGGAGGATGGTAATCATCCTTCTACCCTCAAATATTTGTATGTACAAACAATAGTTTAGAAGGAGGATGCATATGAATGTACTGATTGTGTATGCACATCCGGAACCCAAGTCGTTTAATGGAGCGATGATGAGAGTGGCGGTGGAAGTGCTGGGCAGGACTGGCCATCACGTGCGTATTACGGATTTGTATGCGGAATCTTTCCAAGCGGTGGCATCTGGCAACGATTTCAAGAAACGCAAGGATCGGTGCTATCTGAACTACCAGGAAGAACAGGCGCATGCTTATCGGACAGGAACATTTGCATTCGATATTGGCGAAGAGCAAGAGAAACTAAAGTGGGCCGACTTCGTACTGTTTCAGTTTCCTCTGTGGTGGTTTTCATTTCCTGCGGTGCTTAAAGGATGGATCGATCGGGTATTCACGGCTGGGTTTATCTATGGCGGAGGGAAATGGTACTCGAATGGTGGATTAAAGGGCAAGAAGGCGATGCTGTCCCTGACAACCGGAGGTACTGAGAATATGTTCGATGCTACCGGCATTCATGGGGCGATCGACAAGATCTTGTATCCGGTGCATCACGGGATCTTGTATTTCTCAGGCATGGAAGTGTTGCCGCCGTATATCGCTTGGGCCCCGGATCGGGTTTCCGAGGAACAGCGTCGGGTCTATCTGCATGAATATGCCCAGCGCTTACAATCGATTGAGTCAACGGAGCCTCTGGCCTATCACCCGTTGTCTCACTACGGCAGCAACTTCATGTTGAAACCGGAATATCGGACACAGGCGGCAGGTATGAAACAAATGATGGATGCGATATGGCGGGACGATATTGAGACGGTGAGACGGATGTTGAACGATGGCTTTGAGGTGAACAGGAAGGACCCGGCTGGACGAACTCCTCTCATGGTCGCAGCCGGCCTGGGGCGAACGGAGATTGTCCGTTGCCTGCTGGAGAGAGGCGCAGACGTCCATATACTTGATGATGTCATCGGAGCATCGGCCCTTCATTATGCTGCCCAAGGGGGGAATGTCGATACGGCTGCCCTCTTGCTCAACCACGGTGCCCATCTGAATCTGCAAGCGCCGTCGAACGGTTTGACTCCGTTGATGACAGCCGTCTGGCATCGCCATATCGGGATGACGGAGTTTCTTCTCAGTCAGGACCGGATCAATGTGCAACTCCGGTCAACCTTCGGCTCCACGGCGAGGGATCTTATCGAAGCGGATGCAGTCACAGGCGGTGGTTCGGAGGAGCAGGCGGAAGGAACAGGGGAGTGGTACGCCCTGTTCGATCAACATGAACGCCGTCTGGCCGAGAGGTTATCCCATCCATTGATCAGCGTCGTTCATGATCGGAATCAAACCTCGAGCGAGCAAGAACAACTGTCGAAGCTGGACCAGTGTCTTCAACATGTTAGTGAGCTGGATACCGTATCTCCCGTTTGCAGTAGCGGAATAGACGGACACACGGCGTTAATGGTTGCTGCCAGGGATGGGAAGGCCGCGTTGGTGGAGCGCTTGCTCCGGGCTGGAGCGGATATGCGGATTGTCGATGAGTACATGATGGCGACTCCTGTGCATAAAGCGGCATACATGGGATATGCGGATGTTCTTCGCGAGCTTGCGAAGTATCCGGCTTTCGCAGAAGTAATCGATTGGCAAGGTCCATATAACGGCTATACGGCTCTGCATGACGCTGCATGGCATGGACACAGTGAAGCGGCGGAGGTGCTGTTGGAGGCTGGCGCCAATCCAACGCTGCAAGGTCATGATGGATGCACGGCATACGATCTGGCAGTCCGCTGCGGCTGCAACGAATTGGCAGCGAGGATTCAAGCGGCCATGAAACGATACCAAGCCAACAATGTAAGGCAGGTTTGAATCACTCGGACGACGAAGCTCATGATGCAAAGAAGCTATTGGACCTTTCCAATAGCTTCTTCATGTCGATGCCCGATGTGTATACGCTAACCATGTAGAGAAACACCCGAGCTGAATGGCTTCGATACGGGGAGTTTCCCCTGTTTGTCCAGGTAATAATAGACGAGTCGATAGGTGATCTCCGCCAAGGCGATGCCGCCGATTGCATCAACGAGCGCATGCTGCTTGATGAAGATGGTGGAAGCAATGATCGACCAGAGAAACAAGGAGATCAACAGCCGCGGAACAACCGCAAACAGCTTGTGACGATGCATCGTGATGATCAGCAGATAGGTGGTCAAACAATGAATGCTGGGGAAGCAATTGACCGGCTCGTCATTGTTGTATATGAACAGGACAAGCTTGCTGAAGATATCGCTTCCGGTTATATCCGGTCGAGGCATGTAGGTTGGAAATACGATGAAAATAAAGTTGCTGATCATGACGGCGATGTTATAGGTAATGATGGACCGCCAATACAAAGATCGGTTGGTGAGACCCAGATAGATGAAGGCGATATAGAGGATCACCATCCAAGCCGCATAGGATATGACGAACCCTGACAGAAAAGGAATGCGGTCATCGATCGAGCTGTTAATAGGTACGGTGCTTCGATGGATGCTGACCAACGCGCCGATCAGCATATAAATCAACCCCTGACCAGCTATCGATAGTACTGCAAGCAGATGAAGATTCTTCTTGAGAAATGTGGCCATGTTGTCCTCCTGGGTGCTGAACTGAGTTAAACCTACCTTATATTACACTATATGGATACGTATATACCAGTCTATTAGATTCCGAGCATTATTCCTGCAGGCCTTAATCGTGCTCGCAGGATGAAGCGATCGCCGGGCGGGTTCGAAACGTAAAGTGCTGGCAGTTCCACTTCTTGCATGTCAATCCCACCGCCATTCAGGTATACTGGTATATGCTCGCGAGGACTTCTTCTCCGGTTCCTGCTGGGGAAGAAGTCTTCGGGCTTTATGGACCAAATACTAGACAGCATGGGGGCAGTGGACATGAACAAGAAGTATGGTCTCGCATTATGTATGGCGATCTTGATGGCATTATGGACGCCAGGATTCGCCTGGGCGTACAACCAAGATCAGCAATCACCCGTAACATTACAGACGTCGGAAGACGAGTTGGACTTAGGCAGTGGCTGGTCGGTGAACTATTCCTTCATTGCCAGTGATATTCATGCCGCAGCCAAAGGCAGAAGCGGCTATATGGCGGTAGGTGACAGGGGCACGATGCTGCGTTCGCAGGATGGAGTGAATTGGAGCCTGTTATCTCCGCTTGGCGACTATGATTACAGCTTGATCGCAGCGAGCGGTGATCGTTATGTGGTATTTGGCTTCGAGAATAGCGGGTATGGCGCACCTTTCATCGGTTTCTACTCTGATGGCGGATTCACTTGGGAGCCTGTTACACTGGCGAAAGAAGCGGTTGTTTACGACGTCATCGGGGGAAGAGACATGTTTGTCGCCGTGACCGACAAGGGGCTATTCATGTCGAAGGACGGATCAAATTGGAAGATCGTACATAAACCCTTCGGAACGCATGTGGATTATATTAACAATCGGTTCATCGTTTACGATGTCGAACACAGCCAATATCTCGTATCCAGTGACGGCACCAATTGGACGGATGGATCGTTCCCCAAGAATTCCTATATCGAGTTTGGTGCCTACATAAACGGCAAGTATGTCGCTTTCAGCTATAATGCGATCTACATATCTGCGGATTTGAGATCATGGGAGGAAGTAAAGAACCCACCCTCCAATATTTCTTATACGCAAGTGACACCATACATGAAAGGGTATCTGCTCTTCGGCAAGGGGTGGAATGATGCGGCTTCTCGGGAAGAGATGGTTGCCTATTACACAGAGGATGGCATCACTTGGACGAAGAAGAGCCTTAGCGGTTTCCCCTATACAGAAGTATTCGTATTCGCGGATGGAAATGGGCTCGTTGGATTGGGCATGGCGGAGGAAGATGCCCTATATGGCATAACGTCCAAGGATGGTTCGGCTTGGACCGGCCAACTGGTCGGCGTTAGGGAGACGGGAAACCTCGCAGGGATCGCAACGAATGGCAAGCGGACGGTCGCGGTTGGTAACTTCGGTGTGATCCTGTACACGGATAACGGCAAGGATTGGTATTCGGCCGAGCCAGTTAATCTCGCTCCATACTCACACCCCAATTTCTATGATGTCACATACGGTATCGACCTGTTCGTGGCCTATGGCAGCGCAGGCCCATACTACTCCAGCGACGGCATCACATGGAACCGAAGCAACCTGATGCTGGACTATGCCAGCGGGAGCATCGAATGGACCGGTACCTATTACGTTGTGGTTGACCAGTATCATGGCGTATACACCTCGAAGGATGGCGTGAACTGGACGCAAGGCAAAGGAGTTAAGAAAGGTGAAAGGCCATATGGCATCGTCTCCAAGGGCGATGAGATCATCACAGGAGCAGCGGTCTACAACAAGAGCAACATCTATACTCAGTTATATCGTTCAACGGATGGAGCCAAATGGAACAAGCTTGCCACTCTGCCTGTAGAGCATGCGCTGCTGGCCTGGAGCGGCTCAACATTCCTGGCGATGGACCAATATGATTCGAAGACCGTCTGGCTATCTGAGGACGGAGCGAACTGGCAGAAGCAAACTGCGAAGATCCGGCATCAGAGCAGCATCACATCGCTTCAGTCCATCGATGGTTTGTTTGTCGCGACCAACGGAGGGTACGTGGATGGACTGTTTAATCTTCAAGCCGTGTACGTCTCTGCAGACGGCATCAGTTGGTATTCCCTTGACATGCCTGGTGACCGGCTCGCCACTTTCCCGATGGACGATGCTTATATGAATGCGATCATCAAAGCACACGACAGCTATCTGGCAGTTGGTGAGCAGGGTTATATCTATAAACTGTTCTCTCTCGACAGGCCGATCATCATTGATATAGACGGTCGGGTACTGGAGACTTCTGCGGATAAGGGGTATGCATACATAGAGAATGGAGTTACCTATCTGCCGTTGCGGCTGGTTGGCGAAGCGATGGGCTACGAAGTGGTATGGAATCAGAGCACCAGAAGCGTGACGTACAAGAAGGGAACACAGGTCAAGGAGTTCTCGGACGTCCAGATCAGGAAAGGTCGGACCTATGTGCCACTGCGCAAGGTTGCTGAAGAGCTGGGTTATGAGGTGGGTTATGAAAGGCAGAACGATACCGAGATGATCACCATCCACACGAGATAACAGGAAGAAACCCCATATGCGCGGGAAGCTGCGGCATGGGGAAGAGTGGACTCAGATGCACTTGAGTCTCGCCACGAACGTTCCGGATTCGCAGGCAAAGAGCCATCATCCCATGATGATGGCTCTTTATCTCTTGTTGGCGCAAATACAGCAGTTACAATTTAAACTTCTTGATCAATTCAAACAGTTGTTCCGCCATCTCCGCCAGCGCTTTGGAGGAAGATACGATTTCATTCGTCAACGCAACCTGCTCTTCGCTTGCTGCCGATACCTGCTCGGAATTGGCCGCGAACTCATGGCTGACCTCGTTAAACTCCTGCATCGTACGTTCAAATTCAAGGCTGTTATCCGTCATGATCTTCACACTGGAAGTCACATTCGCCACGATCTCTTTAAGCTGTTGAGCCTGCTCCTTGATCGACTGGAAGATGACGCCGTTCTCTTGAATGATTTCCACACTGGAATTCAGGGATCTTGCGCTATGGTCCATTTTCGCGATGGCGGTTTCCACTCCGCTCCGGATCTCAACGATCAATTGGGCAATTCCTCTGCTGGCCTTCGCTGATTCTTCAGCCAACTTTCTGATCTCCGTAGCAACCACATTGAAACCTCTGCCTGCTTCGCCAGCTCGCGCCGCCTCGATAGAGGCATTAAGCGCGAGCAGGTTGGTCTGATTGGCGATACCGCTAATGACATCGATAATCTGACCAATCTGATTAGAAGCGTGGCCCAGCCCGGAGATAACCTTCGACGCATCTTCCGTATCAGCCTTCAATTGATTGATGCTGTCAACAGACTCCGCAACAGAACTGCTGCCTCTGGAGATGTCCTCCAGCATCAGGGCGGTAGTTTCCTCCATTGCGTTCGTGTTCGCATTGACATCATGAATCTGTTGGATGAGCTCATTCAAGTTCGACATGGTTGAATCAATCCGGGCCGATTGCTTCTCAGCGCCAGAGGCGATATCCATGATCGTGCTCCCCACTTCCTCTGCTGCTTTACCAACCTGTTCACCCGAGGCATACAACTCTTCACTCGAGGATGCGACCTGTTCAGCGGTAAGAGCCAGTTGGGAGACAACTGTTCGCAAGTTGTTCGTCATCGAGGCGAATGAGTTGGAAAGCTGGCCAAGCTCGTCTTTGCGCTTCATGGCTTTCTCCGAGATGTGTCCCGAAAGGTCCCCGTCGGCCAATCGCTCTGCTTGTTGGGTGGCAATAAGGATCGGTTTCGTCATGTATCTGGCCATAAAGTAGATCATAATCGCAGCCGCTACAATACTTATGATAATCACGACGTATAGTACGGTTTTGAGCTCGGATATCTTGCCGACATATTCTGCGGTAGGCTTATAGGTGAAAACATACATGCCATAGTCGTTGCTCTCGCTATATGCACCAATATAATCTGTACCATTCCATTTAAAGAAAGCGGTTCCATTTCTGTCTTCACGCATTTTCTGATAAATGTTATGTAGTCCGGATTCCTCATCCTGAAGATTCAGTGTCAACACATGCTCAGAGTCCGTTGACGAGATGACGAGCCCGCCAGACGTTAGAATGAAGGTCTTCAGATCATCATCGGATGCGTTATTGTCGATGATCTTCTGCGACATGTTGCTTAATTCAATAGCCCATCCAATCACACCGAGATGTACGTCATTCTGTTTGATAGGGGAGGCGATTACCATTACAGGCCGTCCAGTCGTTGGAGAAGGAATGGGGTCACGAAATAGAATATCCTGTGCGGATCCCAATGTTTCGTTCTCCCAGCCAATGGATGAACCGCCAATGCCGTCAGCGATGACCTTGTTCTGGTACATCAGATAGATATTCTCGAACAGACCATCAACCAGGAGGAAATTCTCTTGCAGATTCTTCGAGATGATGTCTATTTCTTCGTTGCTCGGTTGGGAAGAATTCCGACGTGCTTTGCTTAATGCATCAACAATGCTAGGTTCGATCGCTACTGTTTTCGCCCGGGTGACGATGTCTGACAAGGCCAGTTCAACTTGATTTCGCTTCTCCATAGCAATCTTTAACAGGGACTCGCTCGAAGAATCTTCAAGATACTGTTCAGACAAAGAGCTGGAAGTGTACAAGCTGATCAACATGGGTATCAACATGCACATGAGGAAAAAGAAAAAAATCTTGGAACTCAGACCTTGAAACCTGCGACGAAGCTTGTTCATGCACATTCCTCCTGTTCAATGGAATATATTTCGTTTTTTCTATTATAAAGGAAAGATGAGGAATTTGTCGAAGAGTGTTTTATTATGTCGAACAATATCAAAATTTCATCATCTACGCTTCGGTGCTGCTGTCTAAGTTCGTGGTTGATGAGTACAAGAATAAGACGATGTCCATCATGAAAGGATCGCGCTGAGACATGGCACGACCGGAAACCGTCTGACGATCACCGATCAAAGGGAAATCAAGCGGATCTTCGATTCCATCAATGAGTTTGGATTAAGCAAGCAAAAGCCGGTAACTCCCTCCACTGGCTGGTGCATTATTCTGGATCTGTATGAGCGAAGCAGCGAGAAGACGGTCAGTTTGGTTTTGCGGCACGATGGGATCGAATAGCAACATGATTTTTTATGGTACCAACGAGCAAGTTGCCGAGTTCTTGAGCAGTTTCGAAGCGATGTTCGAGTAATCGTGGTATGCCAGGACAAAACAAGACCCCTCTTATGAGGGGTCTTGTTCATTCATACCCACGGATGTTCCGGTCAGAACGGAATGCGCTCTGAACAGATGGTGTAGCCGTGCTGGTCTGCCCAATTCACCAATCCGTTCCAGTAGCTTTCGCAAACCGATACGATCTCGGCAGGATCCGTGAGGTGTCCGGACATCACCATGCGCACCAAGGGGGCATACCCCTCCGGAAGGTCCGGCAGCTCCAGTGCTTCCGGCAGCACCATCGCGCCAGTCGAATACAGTCTCCGGTTGTGCAAACCGGCCAGCATGGCTCCGTATTGGGCAAATTGCATCGCCAGGTAAGGCAGATAAGTGTGCGGGCCGTTCTGGCTGACATTCCTCAGCTTCCCGACAAACTCATACATTTCGCCAACCAGCACTTCATTGATGGCGCGTTGAAACTCATCCTTGGTTGGTGATGCGGCCGCTTCCTTCAATCTTGGGAAGAAGCCTTCTGGATCATACAAGCTTAGATGGGTAAAGAATGGGCCATGTGTCAGCGGCCATCTGCCTTCAATCTCGGTTGCCTTCTGTAGGAGAACGCTTGCGTTGCAAATATCCACTTCCGCTTTCCATGGTCCTGCTGACCACTCGTAACTGAAGTTAACGGGTTCAGCCTGATCTCTTAACACGCAGAACATCTCGATGTCCGAATAGGGTCCGTCTGTTCCTCTGGCGATCGAGCCATAAACTCCGATGGCAAGTAACCGGTCTTCGTATACCTTATGCAATCTTGATGCGATCTCGTTGCAGAGTTGAAGTCTTTCACTTCGCGTCATGGCCATGGGTCCATTCATGTGCATGATGGTTCATCTCCTTATATTTGAGTAGATGATAGTGGCACCGCAACACATGAATGGCGGACCTCGGGATTAACGGGGCACTTTCTTCCGATGCATGAGAACTCCTCCTTTGAGCCGATACGATTAAGATAGTATTATTATACCAAAATTTCTCAATTGCAAGGATAACACGCAGACGATGATGGATATGATCATGCCTCCCCAATCTCTGATGGCTTCCTTGCAGGATATAGGAGTGCCACCGTTGATAAGAAGTGGCCTATCCGCATGCAGGCAAGCTCTCCGGTATAACTGCCTTTCTGCGCGTTGTCACCGATAGAATATTTTAATCGTTGCCGACATGTATTCATTTTGGCTCCACTGAAACCGATATATAGTATATTCTTGTTATAATGGTTGCCCATCTTCTTCAGTCATCATAGGAAAAGGAGAACAGCACATGTTGTTGAAGAATCGCAGCAAGAACATCGCATCGCAGTCTGGGCAAGGTAGCGCAGAGGCCAAGGGAAAAGAAGAGCAATTATTCGGGGAACTGGAGGAATTCGTGACGCTCCTGGAGCAAGGCAAGGAGAACATCTATCTGCCCAGGACAGGCAACAGCACTTCCGATGCACGATTACGTCAGCTAGCGGATCNTATCTCCACAGCGTTGCATAAGCGTGAGAACCACTCTAAGATACGTCTGGATATGATCAGTGATGCGATCGACGTAGCATTGTGGGAGATGGACGTCGTTGCCGGTGACCCGGTGAACCCGGCGAATGTGTTTCGTTGGTCGGATGATTTCAGACGAATGCTCGGCTTTACGGACGAACATGATTTTCCAAACGTGCTCGAAAGCTGGTCCGACCGCCTGCATCCCGAAGACAAAGATCAAGTGCTGCAATTGTTTGCGGACCATATACTGGATCGTACAGGTCAGACGAAGTATGACATTGAATACCGGTTGCTGACGAAGGCAGGAGAGTACAAATGGTACAAGGCGACCGGCACAACGCTCCGGGAACCGGACGGTACGCCAACCATGGTTGCCGGTGCATTGTTTGATATTCACGAGCGGAAGTTGGTCGAGCAAGATTTCCTTGCTCTCATGGAACGGTACGAAATGATCAATCGCGCCATGGTGGAAGCGCCATGGGATATGACGGTGATTGCCGGAGATCCGCTCAATCCAGACAATGAATTCTGGTGGTCGGATCAATTCCGGAAGACGCTCGGCTTCGAAGGAGAGCATGATTTCCCGAACAAGATGAGCAGTTGGATCAATCAACTGCATCCTGAGGATCGGGACCGCACTCTGGCTGAGCTCCTGCATCATCTCGAGAATGAAAAGGATAAAACGTCGTACACGCTGAAATACCGCCTCGCTTCCAAATCGGGGGAATACCGTTGGTATATAGCAGGAGGAGCTACGGCGCGTGATGAGAACGGCGTGCCTCTGCGCGTGGCGGGAACCATCAGAGACATCACGCATGAAGTCATCAGGGATGACGTGATCCGCATGGTCAATGTTCAGATGAATGGATTATTCGAGGCCATCAATGATATTGTCCGCGGCATCACCAATGTCACCGAGCAGGCTCAGGATATCGCATCGGCTCAGGAGAATTCCTATCAGATCGCGAAGACTGTGCATGCGAAGACGGATGAGACCACGGCGGTTACTTCGCTGATCAAGGAAGTTGCCGACCAGACCACCCTGCTGGGCCTGAATGCAGCGATCGAAGCGGCCCATGCCGGTGAAGTAGGCCGAGGTTTCGCGGTTGTCGCAAGTGAGGTTCGGAAGTTGGCTGAGCATAGTAAGACTGCGTCCGTACAGATCGAACGCACCATCCAAGAAATGAAGCAAAGCATCGACCACATCATGGGCAGCATCTCGAGCATGTCCACGTTGACGCAATCGCAAGCAGCATTGACGGAAGAGATTAATGCCTCCGTGCAGGAAATCAGCACGATGACGGAGGAACTGGTCGATATCCTGAGGAAACTATAATCATCATGGTGACGGATGAACGGGCAACGGTCACCTNATATAACAGCGAACTCCTTGGTGTGATCGGCTATTCCNAAGCATGCCGAGGAGTTTTTTCATCTTGTAAGGGGAGGACTTATCGGATAGTTTATGACAGCGTGTATGATCGTATGCATTAGTGGCGTGTGAATGTTCTACCCTTCCGATGGAGATGTTTGATACAATGGATACGACCAAAGGCTATAGGGAACGGTGAGCGATATGGGAAGGAAGCAATTATATACTAGATCGGAGCTGCTGGACCAGGCGAAGAAGGTGTTGCTGGAACATGGGTATGAGGGGTTTCAGTTGAAATTATTGTCGCAGAGCCTTGTTGGAGCAAGAAGCACCATCTATCAATATTTCGCCAACAAAGAGGAAATTGTCGCAGCCTGCATGAGACGCGTTATGGAGAGTATCCTGGAGCATGCGTCGGCGATTGATGAAACGGATTGTATGAGTGCCCTTGAGCAATTGCTCGCCGTATATCTCAGCGAAGCGGGTCTCCATCAGATACTTGGCTATATGCATAAAATCAATAAGGCCAACTCGGCAGCAGCGGCCAGAGATCTGGAGTTTGTGGAAAATGCGCATACCACGTTAAAGCAGCAGCTTGAGCGTTTATTCACTCGCGCACAGGAAGAGGGCCGTCTTAACCCCAACATACCGCTGCCAGCTATTGTGGGTGTCTTCTTTAATCTGATCGATACGCCCAACACGATGAATCTTCCCCTCTCGCAGTGGAGCAAGATCTTGTTTCAGCTTTGGCTGGAGGGTGCAGGAAAACATTAGAAACCGTCATTTATTTGACACGCGTGTCAGATGGGTCGTATAATGAGTCATGTTCCAAAATGAACAAACACAAAATTGACACGCGNGTCAGATATATAGAAATGGAGGAGAGAATCATATGTTTCTAGCTCTGAAGGAATTGAAACATAGCAAGACCAAGTTTTCGATGATGGCGATCATTCTTGTGCTCATAGCCTGGTTGGTGTTTATCCTGTCCGGGCTGGGCAATGGGTTGTCNACGCTGGCAGCTTCCACCTTCAAGAACATGAATGCAGATTATGTGGTTTTTGAGCAAGGGGCAAAGGCGTCCATGAGCAAATCGCTGTTGTCCAATGAATTGGCAGCGAAGTTGAAGGAAATGCCTAATGTTGAGGCTGTCTCGCCAATGGGGATTACCATTGCGTCGGCGATCAAAGAAAGCCAAGAGTCCAATGAGGACAAGGTCGATATCGCAATCGTAGGCATTGAAGCGGGCAGTTTCCTGGAGCCGGCCGTTGTCGAAGGGAATGGACTCGACCCGAATCAACCGACTTATGTAATCGTCAATGAGACACTGAAGGACGAGGGATTCGAGTTGGGTGACATCCTGCAGTTGGATGGCTCAACGGAATCGCTGACGATCGTTGGATTCGTCAAGAATCAAACCTATAACCACGTGGCGTCGGTATTTACACCGATTGATGAGTGGCGCAAGATTGCGTTTGCTGCTCCCGGATCGGACAAGGGTGTCGTTGAACCGGTCAACGCTTTGATGCTTCAAGGAGAGAATATCGACCCTGCTGCTATCGATGACCAACTGTCTGGAACAGAGACCGTTACTCGGGCAGCGGCGATTCAAGGCATCTCGGGCTACAAGGAAGAAAGCGGCACAATCTTGATGATGCTGGGGTTCCTGCTTGTTATCTCGGCATTTATCACGGGCGTATTTTTCTATGTATTCACGATGCAGAAGTCCAATCAGTTTGGGATCATGAAAGCGATCGGTGCGCACAATGCCTTCCTCGCCAAATCAGTGATTTCCCAGGTGCTGATCTTGTCGATTTCAAGCATCATTGTGGGCATCCTGCTTACCTATGGAACTGCGGCAATCATGCCGGAGGGAATGCCGTTTGCGCTGGAACCAAAGCTGGTAGTGACATATTCCATCGTGTTGCTGGTCATCTCACTGCTCAGCTCGCTGATATCTGTTCGTGTTATTACAAAAATTGATCCGCTTAAAGCGCTTGGGAGGGTGGAATAATGAGCAAAGGACTGGAATTCGTAGCAGCGTCGAAATACTACAACGAAGGGCCAGACCAAATTATCGCATTGAACAAGGTGTCCATCAAGGTTGAACCTGGAGAATTCGTGGCGGTCGTAGGGCCATCCGGTTCAGGCAAGAGCACTTTCTTGTCCATCGCGGGGGCCTTGCTTAAACCCTCCGAGGGGCAGGTCATCCTCAATGGCAAGGATATTACCAAGCTGACGGACAAACAGTTGGCGGATGTCAGATTGCGTGAGATTGGCTTCATCATGCAGGCATCCAATCTGGTGCCTTATCTGAACGTGTTGGATCAGTTGCTCGTCGTGAAGCGTATGGCGGGCAAAGTGAAGGCTGCGGACCGTGCTTTCGCTGTGCGTTTGCTTGAAGATCTCGGTCTCGGCAGCAGGTTGAAGAGCCATCCGGATGAATTGTCCGGAGGTGAGAAGCAGCGTACTGCCATCGCCAGAGCGCTGGTTAACGATCCGAACGTCATCCTGGCGGATGAACCGACAGCCAGCCTGGATACCAAACGGGCACATGAGGTAGTCTCACTCATCGCCCGTGAGGTGCGGGCACGCAACAAAGCGGCCATCATGGTCACGCATGATGAGCGGTTGCTGTCCTATTGTGACAAGGTATACCGCATGGAGGATGGCAAGCTGTCGCTTGCTGCAAAGGAAGCCGTTCATTGAGTATACGCTGATATGTGCGGCAATACGGATCCCGATGCTTCTTAGGAGACACGCTTGCCTAGCACGCAGAAGATGCTTGTAACGATCATCGGGAGTGGTGGCCGAAAGTCGAACCTAACACTATACCGATCGTGATGCGTTATAATCGGCATCCAGTTCGCACAGAAGCTAGAAAATCGCAGGTATCAAAGCCCATTCGCACGAGGGGGCCTTCATCTCTGTGGAGCCTTGCCAGGAGCGTACCTTCCTTTCAAACGGAAGGCAGGAGTTCCGGATGAGGTCCCCTCTTCTGCCAATGGCAGTAACTCCATTCATGTACATATTTATTCAACATGCAAGCTTAGGTGGTATGGTTGATGGGGAGAGTACACTATAACGTTTGACCGCTGTCTACCGTGATGATCTGTCCGGTCATCGACTCCTGTTCCAGGACGGCACAGATCAGTTGGGCAATATCCTCGGGAGTTGAGATGCTCTTGAGCAGAAGATTCGGAGCTAGGCGGTTCATTTGCTCTTCCCTGCCCGCCCACCATCTTGTCGCAACGGCGCCAGGTACGACACAGTTCACACGAATCTCTGGAGACAAGGCTCTTGCCAGTGATTTTGTCAGTCCGTGCACCGCTGCCTTGGATACCGCATAAGGAAGCGATGAGCCTGTTCCGGTTCGCCCGGCTATACTCCCCAGATTAACGATCGCCCCACGACCGTTGTTCTTCATATATGGCGCAACCGCACGCGCGCAATGAAACATGCCTTTCACATTGACTGCAAAAAGTTCATCCCATACTTCATCCGTTACGCCGTCCAGGTCATTCAACGGAATGTGTCTGGTGATACTCGCGTTATTCACAAGCAGGTCAACGTTGCCATAATGCAGCACAGCCGCATGGACCATCTCTTGAACGTCGTGGTCGCAGGATACGTCTGCCCGTATGGCAATGGCCTGACCTCCTGCGTCGTTAATCATCCTCACGGTCTCTTCGGCATCCGACTGTGAGCGCGAATAGTTCACAACCACCTTCGCGCCTCGTTCAGTAAGTAGAAGGCTGGTTGCCCTGCCGATCCCAGTACCGCCACCCGTAACAATCACCACTTTATTGGCAAGATCCATCCGGATTTCTCTCCTTTCATTCCATAGGTTTATTGTATACGGATCACATGTATTTGTATAATTGAACTAATTGAATATGGAATTCAAAAAAATCGAATTCAGAGGGATGTTGATGGATCTGAAGGCTTTAAAGACATTCCATGCCATCGTGAAGCATGGAAGCTTCATTCGTGCAGCAGAGGAGTTGAACTATGTACAGTCCACCGTTACGATGCAGATCCAGAAGCTGGAGTCCGAGGTAGGAGCGCAGTTGTTTGACCGAGGAAGAGAGATTCGACTGACAGAAGCGGGAAGGCTGCTCTATGAAGAGAGCTTGCATATCATCAAGAAGCTAGAGCAATTACAGATGCATCTGTCCGACCTGAAGTCGGGAGAATCCGGCCATATACGCATAGGAGTGACGGAGCCAACGGCAAGTTTCCGGCTTCCGGGCATTCTGAAGACATTCATGGCTCTATATCCGAATATCCGGATCTCTGTAGAGGTTTCGAATACACCTGGGCTTATCAAGCGAGTCCTGAGTGAAGAGCTCGATTTCGCGCTGGCCACAGCACCAAGCATCGGGTCTGAGTTATATTATGAGCCTTTGTTTGAAGAGGAGTTCGTGGTGTTGTTGCCACAGGACCATCCGTTATGCGACCAAGACGCCATTGTACCCGAAGATCTGAATGGGTATCGATTGCTCGTCACATCGGCGACTTGTCCATATCGCAGGAAATTGGAGATGGTTCTCCAGGAGAGAGGACATGTGGCATGGGATACGATGGAGATCGGCAGCATGACTGCGTTGAAATATTATGTGAAGGCAGGTTTGGGCATTGCACTTGTTCCGCGAATCATCGTGGATGCGGAAGGTGAGGGGTTGGTGGCCAGATCCATCGAAGGAAGTCTGGTGCATATGACCTTCGGAATCTTATGCAAGGATTCAAACTACCCGTTCCAATACGCAAGTCAGAAGCTGTANATGTTCCTGAAACAAGCCTTGGCAAGCGCTGGGGCCAAAGCGGGATGAATGACTACCTGCTATTGGCACCTTGATGAGGTACTGGTTCAAGAGCGAAGGCCATCTTCAACAGATGGCCTTCCTCGTTATGTCGGTCATGGCAGGATGAACGCCGGTTCTACCGTTGGAAGAATTCAATAAACTCGTTCTCCGGGCCGTAAATGAAGAAATAACGGTGTCCGTTGGGCAATGTCGTGATCGTATCGAAGCCGGGGATGAATGGTACATTCAATTGCTTGATACGCTCGTATTCCGCTTCGATGTCATCGACGGTGACGGCGAAGTGGTGAACCTTGCCCTCATTCGGCAGGTTGTCATTGTATCCCTGGATCAATTCGATCTCCGTTTCCTCGGAATCAGCGAATCCCAAGAAGGCAAGCTGCAATACGCCGTTGGTGTGCGTAAAGCGGCTCTTCACGGTGAGGCCTACAACTTCGGTATAGAAACGAATGGTGGCATCCAGATCCTTCACTACAACTCCTATATGATCTATGCGTTTGCCCGGCATGGCATATCCTCCTTATGTAATGTGGAATAATAGGTACATCTTAATCCTTTAAATCTTAGTAGTCAAGTGCGAATTATAGGGATTAAAAATAAGTGTACCACGCGCATCGATCATGGTACACCTACTATGGTCTGCAACTTTGGCAGGTTTATTGTTCATTGCGAATCACTTCGAGCAATGAGATCGCATCCACGAGGTGGTTGTCGAAGATCTGCTTCGCCACGGCCAGCAAATCCTTGATGAGAGGATCTCTTAGAGAGTAGATCACGGAGGTTCCTTCTTTGACGCCCGTCACCACGTTTTTGTTGCGCAGCACTGCGAGTTGTTGCGATACCGCCGAACCTTCCGAGCCCAGGATGGTCTGCAATTCGTTAACGCTCCTGCCGCCTTCGCTAAGCACCTCAAGGATGCGAATTCTCATCGGATGAGCCAATGCCTTAAAGAAATCGGCCTTGAACTGCTGTAAGTTTCTCGTCTGATCCTGATTCATCGCTTGGACTCCTTAATCCATAAACTTAGGCATATCTCTATGATAACATAATCAGGTCCACCAACTCGACCTTTATCTATCTATGAGAGGCGCTGATGCATTCGGAAAATCGTATGCCATAAATTGCTATATTAGGTTATAATACAGGATACAGGACGAAGTAGCAACGGCAGTTGCCGGGTGGGAGTTACAGAGCGATTGGCTGCCAATACATGAACGGGAGGCAGAGATGAACGATACGCCGCTGGATCTTCAATGGTTCGAGGACCTGAAACCGGAACTGACATCGTATTGTTACAGGATGCTGGGTGCGATCGAAGACGCCGATGACGCTGTCCAGGAGACGTATATTCGCGTCTGGCAAGGTTGGGACAGGTTCCGGCAGCAATCTTCCTTCAAGACGTGGGTTTACCGCATCGCGACCAATTGCTGCTTGGACAAGCTGCGGCAAGCGAAGCGCCGCATGCTTCCTGTTGACTTTACCGACCCTGCCCTCTCCATCATCGAACCCCGCGAGACATTGCCGAGCTCTGCCTGGATATGGCCGACGCCTGATCTCTCTAGCAATCCAGAAGAAGCTCTGCTGCACAGGGATACCCTTCGACTCTGTTTCATCGCTCTTCTGCAAGCCTTGCCAGCCCGACAACGTGCGGTTCTCATCCTGAAGGACGTCTTCGAGCTATCTTCCCGGCAGATTGCCGATGCTCTTGGGACGACGCCGCAGGCGGTCAACAGCGCCTTGCAAAGGGCACGCGCCACGATGGAGCGGACGCANCTCCGTTCCGATGAATATGCCAGGATGGAGGCGGAGCCAGATCGTGAGCTGCTGAACCGATATGTGGAGGCGTTCGAGCAATTTGACATCCCTGCGCTAGTGGCATTGTTTCATGAGGAAGGCTCCATGTCCATGCCCCCATTTACCATGTGGGTGCGAGGCAGGGAGGATCTGTTCCGTTTTTTTACCCTCACGCGTTGGCATTGTGAAGGATCGCGAATGTTGCCTGTTACGATCAATGGCGGTTATCCTGCGCTGGCTCAGTACGCGCCCGACGGCGATGGGGCAGGGCTGGTGCCTTGGGGGATCCACGTTCTGGAGACGAGGGGAAACCAGATTGTCCATGTGACGAATTTCATCAACATGAAGTTGTTCACCAGATGCGGGCTCCCAGAGCGGATCGACCGATGAACGCTGCTTGCCCGACAACAGGAAGGGGCCGTTCACCAAGTCGAACGGCCCCTTACGCATTAACCCCCCTTGTTGCCACGGTGAAGCAGGATGTTCCGCCATCAGTGGCAAGGACTGGTTGCAGATCAATGGACATCAGGCATATCAAGAGAATCCATGATAGAAAGGAAGGTTGGGATGAAGATCATCGTATTCGGCGCAACCGGCGGAGTTGGCCAATATGTGGTAAAGAAGGCGCTGGAGGAGGGCATGGANGTCACGGCGTTCGTGCGAACCCCATCCAAGCTCGGGATCACGCATGAGCGCCTCTCGGTTGTGCAGGGAGATGCTTCTAACCCGGCGGAGGTAGAGGCGGCAATTGCCGGCCATGATGCGGTGGTGTCGTGCCTGGGCTCCAGCCAGGGGATGAAGCCATCGACGGAGCTTGAGAGCATGACGAAGAATATCGTGGATGGCATGCGGAAGCATGGCGTGAAACGGATCGTCTACACCGCTTCAGCGGGAATCGATCGCGAACTTCCCGGATTCAGCGGGAAGCTGATCATGCGCATGCTCAGGAATGCGCTCAAGGACCATCGGGCGGCGGTCGATTACATCCTGCAACATGATCTGAACTATACGATCGTAAGGCCACTGGGGTTGACGAACAAACCCTTCACCGGCCGTTACAGAGAAGCGTTGGCAGGCGTTCCGGAGCGATCGATGTCGATTCCGCGTGCCGATGTTGCACACTTTATCATCAAGTCACTGAAGGATTCGCGCTATGAACGGACATCGGTTGGCTTGGCAACCTGACGGAGCGTTTGGAGAGTTGGGGG
>JGI25328J35697_1000862_pt1 | contig 23556 bp, 21 predicted proteins | sample HigsolmetaAR203D_FD_35697 | JGI IMG/M metagenome (IMG submission 35697)
CTGCGCATCCTGCAGGAGGCCGGCATCGCGGCCTTCCGCACACCCGAGAGCTGCGCGGACGCGATTCACGCCTATCTCAACTGGCACGCGCCCACGGACGAGGTCCCGCAGGACGGGGCCGCGCTGGAGAAGGCCCGCCGCATCGCCGCCGAAACGGAAGTGTGGGACGAACGCAAGGCCAGCGCGCTGTTCGAGGCGCTGGGCGTTCCGGTTGCCGAAACCCATGTCGTCACCGCCGACAGCGAGCCCTTCACTCCCGCGTTTGAAAAGTCCGCCGTGAAGTGCCTTTCCCCGGACATCCTGCACAAGTCGGACGCCGGCCTGGTGGCCCTCGGGGTTGCTCCGGAGGAGGTGGACGGCGTGGCAAAGGACATCCTTGCCAAGGCGCGAGCTGCTTTCCCCAAGGCCAGGCTGGAGGGCGTGCTCGTCCAGAAGATGGAGAAGGGCCTTGCCGAGGTCATCCTCGGCTACCGCCGCGATCCGGAGGTCGGGCCGGTCGTCGTGCTCGGCATGGGAGGCGTGACCGCAGAGCTTCGTCCAAGCATCTCNGTCCGCCTTGCGCCGGTCGACGTCGCGACCGCCCGGGAAATGATCTCCGAGGTTCCTGAACTTCGGAAGGTAAGTGGCTTCCGGAACCTGCCGAAGGGCGACCTGGACGCTCTCGCGGAGGCCATCAGCAGGTTCTCGATGATCGCGGCCGTGGGCGGCGGCATCACCGAGGCAGAGATCAATCCGCTTCTTATCAGGGAGGAAAACAATGGTGTTGTCGCAGTTGACGGGCTTGTCGCCCGCTGAGAAAAAAGTTTCGCGCCGAACGCTGCTGGTGGGCGTTCTGGCGGCAGGCATTGCAACGGGCATGGCCTTTGCCCCCGCGCTGGCCGGTGAATATCCGGAGCGTCCGATCGAAATCATCGTTCCGTTCCCGCCCGGCGGCGGTTCCGATGCCATGGCCCGCACGGTCTCGGACCTGATCGGCAAGGAACTCGGCCAGCCGGTCGTAATCGACAACCGTGGCGGCGCGAATGGCGCGATCGGCACGCAGCTGGCGGCGGCCGCGGAGCCGGACGGTTATACCCTCTATGTCGGCAACCTCGGCACGATGGCCATCACGCCGAACCTTGACCCGAATATCCGCTACGATCCGGTCAAGGATTTCGTTCCGATCACCCAGTTCAACGCGTCTTCGACGGTCCTCGTGGTGAACCCGAAGCTGGGCATCAAGACGTTCGAGGAGTTCATCCAGTACGCCAAGGACAATCCGGGCAAGCTGAACTACGCATCGAGCTCCCCGGCAACCATCCTGCCGATGGAGATGCTGAAGCAGATGGCCGGCATCGATCTCGTGCACATCCCCTACAAGGGATCGGGCCCGGCGATGACCGATCTTCTCGCAGGCCATGTCGACATCATGTTCGGCGGCGCTGTCGCCACCGTTCCGCACGTCAAGAGCGGCGCCCTCATCGGCCTGGCCGTGGCGGGGTCCCAGCGGACGTCCGCGCTGCCTGACCTGCCCACCGTTGCCGAGGGCGGCTATCCGGACTTCGCGGCAGACTCCTGGAACGGCCTGTTCGCTCCGGCCGGCACTCCGCCGGAAATCATCGCCAAGCTGAATGCCGCCACCGTCAAGGCGCTCAACGATCCGCAGGTCTTGGAAAAGATCAACGCGGAGGGCGCCACCATTGTCGGCAACACGCCCGAGGAATTCGCCGAATACGTGGCCGCCGAACACGCGAAGTGGAAGGCGGTCATCGAAGGCCTGCCCGACGACATCTCTCTCGAATAGGGGAAACGACCTTGTCAGCAGTAGCAAGCCCATCTTCAGACACCAGGGAGAGCCTGAGCGGCATCTTTGCCGCTTACGCTTCCTCGCTCGATGGGGCGCAGGTGGATGACGCCGCCCTGCATGCCCTGCGCCGCGCCATGGTCGACTATCTTGCCTGCGTCTATGCGGGCAATGAGCAGCCGGCCTCCCAGGCGATCAGGCGCTGGGCGGCTGCCGAAGGCGGCGCCGCCGCGGCAACGGTGGTCGGATCGCAGGTCCGGCTGCCGGCGTCGCAGGCCGCTTTCGTCAACGGAGCCGCGGCCCACTCGCTGGACTTCGACGATGGCTACACGCGGGGGTCCGTCCACCCCGGCGGCGTCATCTATTCGGCTGCGCTGGCTGCTGCTGAAAAATACGGCGCCAGCGCCGCGGACTTCATTGCTGGCGTGGTCGCCGGCTATGACATGATGCTGCGCCTGGCCGAGGCCATGCACCCCACCTCCGCGCTGCGGGGGTGGCACAACACGGCGGTGGCAGGCGTTCTTGGCGCCGCCGTGACGGCGGGACGCATTCGGGGGCTGTCGCCGCAGCAACTGCGCGACGCCATCGGTCTCGCCACCAGCTTCTCCGGCGGCATCCGGGAATACCTGAATGATGGTGCGGAGGTGAAGCGCCTGCATCCCGGCAAGTCGGCCCGCGACGGCATTGTCTGCGCGGAACTGGCTGCCGAGGGCATCACCGGTCCGGTCGAGTCGCTGGAAGGCGCTGACGGCCTTTTCCGCGCCATGGTGGACGACCGCGCGAAGGCGGGCAGGGTGGTCGAGGGTCTCGGCAAGGAGTTCCTGATCACCCAGGCCTATTTCAAACCGTATCCGTGCTGCCGTCATTTCCACGCGGTTATCGACGCCACACTGGCTCTGCGCGACGAAGGGGTGGATCCGGCCCGCGTGCGCGGCATCACGATCGGCCTCTATGAGGTCGGCGCGCACGGCCATGATCACCGTACCGCCTCGAACCTGCTCGAAGCGCAGATGAGCGCGCCCTGTGCGGTCGTCACCTCCCTGCTGCACGGCTTCCCGAGCGTCTCGACGTTCGATCCCGCGGTCTTCACCAGCGCCGAGGCGCAGCGACTGCTCGCCGCCACCACGGTGGAAGTCGACGATGAGTGCCAGGCGATCTACCCGAAGATCCGCAGCGGCATCGTCACACTGGAGCTGGATGACGGGACGCNGGTNCAGAAGCGAGTCCTGGAGCCGCGGGGCGAGGTGGCGAACCCGCTCTCCGACCAGGACCTCAGCCAGAAGTTCATGAACAACCTCCCCGAGCACGTCAGCCGGGACACGGCCGCAAGGCTGCTCGACTGGATTTGGAACATGAAGCGGGACTCCGACCTGTCGGCCATGTTCCCGCTTCTTGCCGGAAACTGAAGGATAACAGGGTGACAGAAGAAAACCTGCCACAATCACCGTACGGGCGCTTCCTGTACCACGCCGCGCGCGGCGAGCTCGCCTTCCAGCGCGACGCAGAGGGACGGGCGTTTTTTCCTCCGCGTCTCGTATCTCCGAAGGATGGCAGCGAGCCCAGCTGGTGCATCTCCGCCGGAAAGGGCTCGATCCACTCGCTGACGCTGGTGCGGCACAAGGGCGAGGCGCCGCTGCCGCTGGCCCTGGTGGATCTCGACGAGGGCTTTCGCATGATGAGCAACATCGTGACGGACGCGCCGGAGTCCCTCCGGATCGGAGACAGGGTTTCCGTCACGTTCCGCTCGCTGGCTGAGGGGCAGCCGCCGCTTCCGGTCTTTGTTCGTGAAGGAGAAGCGGCATGATCAACAAGCCCAAGCGTGGCAGCGTTGCCATCGTCGGCGCGGCGGAATCCGATCTGGGCCGTGTGCCGGATCACACGACACCGGTTGACCTCATGGGGCAGGCCGTCATCCGGGCCCTGAACGACTGTGGCCTCAAGCTCAGCGATGTTGACGGTCTCTTCGCTGCTACCTCGCAGGTGCGGATGGCGCCGATGGCGCTTGCCGAATACCTCGGTATCAAGCCGAAATACTTCGATGGCACCAATATCGGCGGCTCCTCCTTCATGTCGCATCTGGCGCATGCCCATGCGGCCATCGAGGCAGGGCTTTGCTCCGTCGCGGTGATCGCCTACGGCAGCACCCAGCGTTCGGTCAGCNGGGCGGCGGCGGCTCCGCGCGAGTACAATCCCTGGGAGACGCCNTACCGGCCGATCCTTCCGCCTTCGGCCTATGCGCTCGCCGCATCGCGCCACATGCACCTCTACGGAACCACCCGTGAGCAACTCGCTGAGGTTGCGGTCGCGGCGCGCAAGTGGGCTCTGCTCAATCCGAAGGCCTGGGAGAAGGAGCCTCTCACCATCGAGGACGTGCTGTCCGCGCGCATGGTCAGCGATCCCCTCACGGTTCGCGACTGCTGCCTCGTGACCGATGGCGGCGGGGCGCTGGTCGTGGTGTCCGCCGAACGGGCACGCGACCTGGATGTGAAGCCGGTGTATGTCCTCGGTCATGGCGAGGCGCTGACCCATCAGTCCATCTCCTGCATGGAGGATCTGACCGTCACCGGAGCCGCCATTTCCGGCCCGNAGGCCTTTGGCATGGCGGGTGCCACGCCCGCCGACATGGATGTGACCATCCTTTATGACGCGTTCACCATCACGCCGATCCTGTTCCTGGAAGATCTCGGCTACTGCCGAAAAGGCGAGGGTGGCGCATTCGTCTCCGGCGGCCGCATCGCTCCCGGCGGAGAACTTGCACTCAACACCAACGGCGGCGGCCTGTCCTACTGCCATCCGGGCATGTACGGCCTGCTGGGCATGATCGAGGCCGTCAGGCAGCTGCGCGGCGAATGCGGTGACCGTCAGGTCCCCAACGCAAAGCTTGCGCTCGCCCACGGCAACGGAGCGGTTCTGTCCAGCCAGTGCACCGCAATCTTCGGCACCGCCGACGCACTCTAGAAGGAAATGAAGATGCTTGAGGGAAAGGTCGTTATCGTCACCGGCGCCGGCCGTGGCATTGGCCGGGACATTGCCCTGCTCATGGCGAAGGAGGGTGCCAAGGTCGTCGTCAATGACCTTGGCGTGGCGCTGGACGGCACGGGCGGCGAAACAAGTCCGGCACAGCAGGTTGTCGACGAGATCCGTGCAGCGGGCGGGGAGGCTGTTCCGAACTTTGACAGCGTGGCTTCCTGGGAAAGCGCCCAGAAGATCGTCCAGACGGCGCTCGACAGCTTCGGCCGCATCGACTGCGTCGTGAACAATGCGGGCATCNTGCGCGACATCATGTTCCACAAGATGGAGCCGCAGGACTGGGAANTGGTCATCCAGGTCATNCTGCACGGCGCGTTCTACATGAGCCGTGCCGCGATCACCCATTTCAAGGCCCAGGAAAGCGGCTGCTTCGTGCACATGATCTCGACCTCCGGCCTCGCCGGCAACTACGGGCAGGCTGCATACGCGTCGGCCAAGGCCGGCATGGTGGGCCTGTCCAANTCGATCGCCATCGACGCGCAGAAGTACAATGTCCGCTCCAACTGCGTGGCGCCTTCGGCCTGGACCCGCATGACCGGCTCCATTCCGGAGACCGAGGCCAACAAGGCCCGTATCGCCCAGCGCAAGCAGGTGACGCCAGACAAGAACGCTCCCCTCGTCGCATATCTCGCCAGCGACGCCGCCAAGGACGTCAACGGTCAGATCTTCGCGACGCGAATGAACGAAATCTTCCTGATGAGTCAGTCGCGGCCGCTGCGCAGCATCCACCGCAGCGAGGGATGGACGCCGGAGACCATCGCCACGCACGCGATCCCGGCGCTCAAGGCCAGCTTCTATCCGATCGAGCGGAACCAGGACGTGTTCTGCTGGGATCCCGTCTGAGCCTCGGGCAAAGGGAGGAATTCATGAAGACCAGAAAAGGAAATGTCGACGTCGAAAGCGGTGTGTTCTTCACCGTGATCGGAGTAATCGCGCTCCTGCTGTCGACCCGGTATCCGTTCGGCTCCGCGGCCCGGATGGGACCGGGTTTCTTCCCGGTCATCCTTAGTGTGATCATGACCGGCCTCGGAATCGCGATCCTGATTTCGGGTCTGCGCACGAAGAAGCCGGTCTTCCCGGAAGCTTTCGACATGAAGAGCCTTGGTGCGGTCACGCTGTCGATCGTTCTCTTCGGTGTCCTTCTGCTGAGGGCGGGATTGCTCATCACGGTTCCCCTCTCCGTCTTCGTCGCCTCCTTTGCACAGCCCCGCGTGAACTGGCGCAAGACACTGGTCATTGCTCTGGCCATTACCGCCTTCTGCTGGCTCGTGTTCATTGCAGGCCTCGGTCTGCGAATTCCGGTACTGCCGAGGATCTGAGATGGATTTCGTGAACAATCTTGCGATGGGGTTCTCCGTCGCGCTGTCGGTGCAAAACATCCTCTACTGCATGGTGGGCGTGATCGTCGGCACGGCGATCGGCGTGCTGCCCGGCCTAGGGCCGCTGGCCACCATCGCCATGCTGCTGCCGCTCACCTATGCGCTGGAGCCCACATCGGCGCTCATCATGCTGGCCGGCATCTATTACGGCGCTCAGTATGGCGGGTCCACGACGGCCATTCTCGTCAATCTGCCCGGTGAATCCGCATCGGTGGTCACCTGCATCGACGGTCATGAGATGGCCAAGAAGGGAAGGGCAGGTGCCGCGCTGGCTCTGGCTGCCCTCGGTTCGTTCCTCGGCGGTACCGTCGGCACGGCGCTGATCGCGNGCTTCGCGCCAGTGCTCGNCACCTTCGCGTTCAACTTCGGCCCGGCGGAATATTTCTCGCTCATGGTGCTGGGTCTGGTGGCGGCGGTGACGCTCGCCCACGGCTCTCTCATCAAGGCAATCGCTATGGTGGTCCTGGGCCTGCTGCTGGGCTGCATCGGCATCGACGTCAACAGCGGCGTTCCGCGCCTCGATTTCGGGATGCTGGAGCTCGCCGACGGTATCGAGTTTGTCGCGATCGCCATGGGCGTATTCGCCTTCACCGACATCGTGATGAACTGGCGCAAGGAAGACAGCGGCCCGGTCGAGGCAGCCAAGGTCACGTCGCTGATGCCCAACCGAGAGGAGTTCCGGAAGAGTTGGCCGGCAGCCGTCCGCGGCACGATCCTCGGCTCCATCCTGGGGCTGCTGCCTGGCGGCGGCGCAACCCTCTCGTCCTTCGCCTCGTACAGCGTCGAGAAGCGCCTTTCGCGCAATCCCGAGGAGTTCGGTCGTGGCGCGCCCGCCGGCGTCGCGGGCCCGGAGACGGCCAACAATGCCGGCTCGCAGACGTCCTTCATTCCGATGCTCACGCTGGGCATCCCGTCGAATGGTGTGATGGCCCTGATGATCGGCGCGATGATGATCCACGACGTGGTCCCCGGCCCGCAGATCATGACCGAGAACGCCCCGCTGTTCTGGGGTCTCGTGGTCTCGATGTGGATCGGCAACCTCATGCTGCTCGTGCTGAACCTGCCGATGGTGGGGCTGTGGGTGCGGCTGCTGCGCGTCAAGTACGACATCATGGCGCCGGTGATCCTCATCGTCTGCCTGATCGGTCTCTTCAGCATCCAGAACCAGGCGTTCGAGATCTATCTCGCCGCCATCTTCGCCGTCGTCGGCTATCTGTTCCGCCGCATGCACTGCGAGCCGGCGCCGCTGCTGCTGGGCTTCATTCTCGGGCCGATGCTCGAGGAGAACCTGCGCCGCGCGCTCCTTCTGGCACGCGGCGATGCAATGACCTTCGTGGAGCGGCCCATTTCGGCGACCCTGCTGGCCATTGCCTTCATCCTGCTGGCGCTCGTGCTGATGCCGAGCTTCCGTCAGAAGCGTGAGGAAGTTTTCGCAGAGGAAGAGGCATGAGCCTGGCCGACAAGGCACCGGTTGCATCCCGCCTGCAATACGCCATGAGGCTGGCCTTCAGCCTTGCCATCGGTGCGTTCGGAGGCGCGGTCTTCTACATGCTGTCCCTGCCATTGCCCTGGATGCTCGGGGCAATGTGCACGGTCCTGACGGCCGCGCTGATGCAGTTGCCGGTCGTGTCGGCGAAGCGGGTGCGGCCGCCGATGGCCGCCGTCATCGGCGTCATGCTGGGAAGCTCCTTCAATCCCGACATGTTCGCGCGGATACAGGAGTGGGTCCCGGTGACGCTGGCGGCCGTGATGGCGATGATCGCCACGGGTCTTGTCGGATATCTCTACCTCCATTACGTCGCGAAACTGGATCCGGTCACATCCTACTTCGGCGGGATGTCGGCCGGCATCTACGAGATGACGGCACAGGGCGGGATGCTCGGGGGAGACGAGCGCAGGATAGCCCTCATTCAGGCGACCAGGGTGTTCCTGGTCGTCTTTTGCGTGCCGATGGTGCTCAACCTTTTCCTGCATTTCGGCTCGACCAAGGGGCTGTCTCTGCAGAATGGCGCCAGCGGATACACGATCCGCGACATCGCCGTGCTGATCATTTGCGGGGCCGTCGGATGGCCGCTGGCCCAGAAGCTGCATCTTCCCAACCCGGCCGTGATCGGGCCGATGCTGTTCAGCGGGATCGTCCACGTATCCGGCATCACCAGNAGCGCTCCGCCGTATATCCTGGTCTCGGCTGCCCAGGTGGTGCTGGGAACGACCATCGGCGGACAGTTTCTGGGCGCNGACCGGCGCCTGCTCCTGGAGACCGCAAAGCACAGCATCGTGCTCATGCCGCTCATGATCGCGGTCTCGGCCCTTTGTGCCTGGATTGCAGTCCATTGGTCCGATGTGGGNTTCGCCGCCATTTTCCTCGGGCTCGCCCCTGGAGGAACCGCGGAAATGTCGCTGGTTGCACTGGCGATCAAGACCGACGTGGCGCTNGTCGTGTTTCANCAGATGTTCCGCCAGGTNGCCATTCACCTGCTGGCNCCCGGCTTTTTCCGGGTCATCCGGCGCAGGAGCTGACATGCCGGCGCGGGAAGGAAAATCTGTTCAATTTCTGTCCGGCAGCCAACGCCCTTTCATGCGGCTGCCGGTTGCCGCTGCCACTGCCTTTGCATTTCTCAGAATGTTTGAGTTCGGGGGATCAGGATGATCCGCATTTCAGACAAGAGCGATATATCTGCCAGCGACGTTGTAAACGAATTGGTCAGCCGGCCGGGGTGGGCGCAGTTCCTGCCCGGCTCGATTCCGGCGGGAGCGCAGGGAACGGTCCGGATTGCCGCTCTCTTGCGCATCCTGGCGGCGAACAATTCCACGGGAATGAAGCTCCACGAAATCGTGTCGGCGGCGGAACTGGAGCAGTCGACGGCGCATCGCGTGCTGAGCGCGCTGCACAGCGTCGGTTTCGTCGCGAGGGACGAGGAAGCCAAGCGCTACCATCTCGGCCCGCTGCTGTTCGAGCTGTTTACCACCGCCTTCCCGCACTTTAACATGCGAGAGATCTGCCGGCCGTACATCGAGCGGCTCGCCGAGGAACTGGGGGATACCGCCTACGTAATGGTTCAGTCCGGCTACGATGCCATCTGTGCAGATCTGTGCCAGGGAAACCATCCGATCCGCACGTGTACGGTTTCCGTCGGGCAGCGCCGGCCCTTGGGGCTTGGGTGCGGCAGCCTGTGCGTGCTCGCGCACCTGAGCGACCAGGAAGTATCACGGATCATCACCCACAACCAATCCCGGTATGCGGCCTACAGCCTCACCGGCGACATCATCCTGGAAAGGGTCAAGANGGTCCGCGAGCTCGGATACGTGGCGCAGGAGGCGCTCACATCATCCGACGTCATCGGCGTGGCANTTCCGATACTCGGCAAGACCGGCTACCCCCTGGGATCGCTCAGCATGACGGCGCTCCGGTCNCGCATGACGGAGGAGCGCATCGAAACCCTGCGGAACGCACTCGACAATGCCACCCGCCAGATCCGCGATCACATCGTGGACATGGGTTACGTGTGATCACGGAGCTGAAACACTGNCGAAAAATCATTATATGGATNTATATTGCGAAAAACTGGTTGCCAAGCATGATTTTTGCCATATACTGAAAATCGCTAAAGTTGCGCGATAGAGGACCCTANCCCCCTGCTAAACAGCAGTCAGTCTNGGGGCGCGATGTCAGCTGCGCCCGGCCGTCTTTTTTACTGCCGCATGGGGGGAGGGTAAGGGACGGAGATCGTTGAATGACAACCCATTATGAGCTGTTCATTGGCAACAGGAATATTAGATCTGAAGATCAAGAATATTTTCCGACGATAAATCCATATACTGGAGAGACCTGGGCCTATATTCCTCAGGCCAGTGAAGAGCAGGTTGCCGAAGCGATCAGGACCGCCCGCAAGGCATTCGACACCACCTGGAGCAAGACAACGGGTTACCAGCGCAGCCGGCTGATGATCCGGCTGGCGGAACTTCTCGAGGCCAACGCCGATCGCATGGCGCGGCTCGAGACCACGGACAACGGCAAGTGCATCCGTGAAACCAGCNGTCAGATGATCAGCGCCGCGCGCGCCTACCGCTTCTTTGCCGGGCTTGCGGACAAGCTGTCCGGCCAGACCATTCCGACGGACAACAGGGATACTTTCGACTACACGCACCGCGAGCCGCTCGGCGTTTGCGTGCTCATCACAGCCTGGAACTCGCCGATGGCGCTGCTGTCGAACAAGCTTGCGCCGGCGCTGGCGGCGGGCAACTGCGTGGTCATCAAGCCTTCCGAACATGCTTCCGTCACGACGCTCGAGTTCGCCCAACTGGCGCGTGAGGCGGGCTTCCCGGATGGTGTCATCAACGTCGTCACGGGCGACTATCGCGCTGGCAAGGCGCTCCTGCGGTCCGAGCGCATCGACAAGGTGAGCTTCACAGGAAGTGCTGCTGTCGGCGCCCAGATCGCGAGTGCCGCAGGCGAGCGGCTGGTGCCGGTGACGCTCGAACTCGGAGGCAAGTCGCCAAACATCATTTTCGAGGACGCGGAACTGGATCGCGCGGTGCCGGGCGCCATGGCGGGCATCTTTTCGGCCACCGGCCAGACCTGCATCGCCGGCTCCCGCCTTTTTGTCCAGCGCAGCGTCTACAAGGAAGTATGGGAGCGGCTGGTCGAGCGTGCCAAGCGCATCCGCCTCGGCGATCCGATGGATCCCAGGACCCAGATGGGCACGGCGGCAAACGAGCCCCAGTTCCAGCGCATCCTGCAGGCCATCGAACGGGGCAAGGCGGAAGGCGCGAAGCTCGTCACCGGCGGCAAGCGCGCAACCGGTCCGGGCCTCGAGCGCGGCTTCTTCATCGAACCGACCATCTTCATCGACGTGAACAACAACATGGAGATCGCGCGCGAGGAAATCTTCGGGCCGGTCCTCTGCGTCATTCCGTTCGACACGGAGGNAGAGGTCATCGAAATGGCCAACGATACCCGCTACGGCCTCGCCGCGGGCATCTGGACCACCAATCTCTCGCGCCACCTGCGCGTTTCCCGTGCGCTCAACGCCGGCATGGTGTGGGTGAACACCTATCGCGTCGCCCAGGCGATGGTGCCGTTTGGCGGCTTCAAGGACTCCGGTTTCGGCAAGGAGCGCGGCGTCATCGCCATCAACGAATATCTGCGGGTGAAGAACGTGATGATCGACTTCGCCGCAGCCGTCCGCGACCCGTTCGCCGACTAACCGCACCCGGGCAAAATCCCGAAGAACAGAATTTCAGGACTGAACATTATGGCAAGGACACCCGATTACTTCAAAGGAAAGACGATTGTCATCACCGGCGGCGGCAGCGGCATCGGCCGCTCCACTGCTGTCATCTTTGCCCGTGAGGGCGCGAACGTGGTGGTGGGCGACATCAACGAGGAGGGCGGCGAGGAGACGATCCGGCTGGTCAAGGAGCAGGGCAGCGACGGCCTGTTCGTCTACACCGACGTCACGAAGCGCGACAACGTCCGCAACCTCATGAACACCGCGATCGAGAAGTTCGGGAAGATCGACTTCCTGTTCAATTCCGCCGGCTCGGCGCTGCGCCGCTGCGGTTTCCTCGAGATTGACGAAGACCTCTGGAACCTGAGCTACGACCTCAACGTGAAGGGCACGTTCTACGGCATCCAGGAAGTGCTGCCGCACATGCTCAAGAACGGCAAGGGCGTGATCGTTAACGTGGCAAGCATGGCCGTTCGCCGCGGCGGTCCCGGCACGTCGGTGCACTATGCCTCCGCCAAGGGTGCTGTGAACACGCTGACCATGGGCGTGGCGCGAGAGTTCGCGGACAAGGGCATCCGATGCCTATCGGTCTCGCCCGCCAGCGTGTCGACCAACTTCCAGGCGGCTTCCGGCACGACCAAGGAGCATGAGGAGCGCATCATCGCTGCCAATCCGATGAAGCGGAATGCCCATCCGGACGAGATCGGCGAGCTCGTGCTGTTCATGTGCTCGGATGCCTGCGAGTTCATGACCGCCGATACCGTATACGTCAGCGGCGGTGGCGGATTCCGCTGACCGGCGAATGAGATCGGATTGGTGGGATGCGGTCAGCGCCGGCAGTTCCTTTCCCCGCAAACGAGATCCCGCGGGGGAAGCCTGCCCGGGTCAGGGCAGGGGCAGCCTCCGGGCTGTGTCTGCCCGATGGGCGCCGGGGTACCCCGGAACCGTTCTTCGACTTGCGTCATGACTCCTTTAGCCAGCGGATGATGTGATGGGGAGCCAGAAACTACTTGAGGTCGAAAACCTGTGCATCAGATATGGTGCACTGACGGCGGTATCGTCGGTAAGCTTTTCCGTGTCAAACAAGGAAGTCGTCGGGCTCGTCGGTGAATCCGGCGCAGGCAAGTCGGCTACGGCCAAGGGCATCATCGGCCTGCTGCCGCCGATCGCCAGGATGAGCGGCTCGGTCCGCTACAGGGGCGAGGAGCTGGTGGGCGCGTCGCGCGCCCGTCTCCAGAAGGCCCGCGGCGCGCAGATCGGCTACATCTTCCAGGACGCGCTGACCGCGCTCGATCCGGTTCGCACCGTCGGGGTGCAGCTCGTGGAGGCGCTCCGGGTCCACAAACCGGTGTCGAAACGCGAAGCCTGGCAGGCAGGCGAGGCGCTGCTCGAGGAGCTCAAGATCCGCGATCCCAGACGGGTGATGAATTCCTATGCCCACGAGCTTTCGGGCGGCATGCGCCAGCGCGCTATCATCGCGCTCGCCCTGATCGCCGAACCCGAGGTCATCATCGCGGACGAGGTGACGTCAGCGCTCGATGTCACCGTACAGCGCAAGGTACTGGAAATCCTGTTGCGGGTCTGCTCCGACCGCGGCGCCGGCCTCATCATGATCACCCACGATCTCGGCGTCGTGGCACAGACCTGCGACCGCGTCATCGTGCTCTACGGCGGCATCGTCGCGGAGGACGCCGATGTGTATACGCTGTTCGACCATCCCCGGCATCCCTATACCCATGCGCTGATGCGATCCATGCCCCGCGTCGGTTCGGATGCTCCCTTCGAGCCCATCCCGGGATCCGCCATTCAGGTTTTCGGGGAACTGCAGATGTGTCCGTTCCATGAGCGCTGCGCAAAGGCCGGCCCAGACTGTAGCGCGAAACTGCCGCCGGTTCAGACCTATGGTGGCAGCCAGTTTCGGTGTTTTCATCCGGTGGGGTTGGAGCAATGACGGCAAGTGTGTCGCACGTNGAGNCCCGTGGCGCGCGGCTCGAGGTCCGCAACCTGACGAAAACCTTCCCCGGCGGGTCAACAGGTCTGTTCACGAAGAACCGGGTGGTCGCCGTCAACAACGTGACGTTCACGGTTGAACCCGGACAGTCGACCGGTCTCATCGGCGAATCCGGTTCCGGAAAGACGACCGTCGCCCGAATGATCACGAGACTGGTGACGCCGGACAGCGGCCAGGTTCTCGTCGACGGCAGGGATGTGCTCGCCCGGAGCCTGGGGGCAAGCGAATTCGCCCGCCTCATCCAAATCGTCTTCCAGGATCCGACCTCATCGCTCAATCCTCGATGGAAGGTCGGCGATCTCATCGCGGAAGGAATCCGCGTCCACAAACTGATGCCGGAATCGGAAGTGCCGCAAAGGGTTGCGCAGCTTGCCGAGAGCTGCGGCATTGCCAGGGTGGCGCTCGAACGGTTCCCGCACGAGTTTTCCGGAGGGCAGCGCCAGCGCATAGCTATCGCCCGCGCTCTCGCTGTCGAGCCAAGAATTCTTGTACTCGATGAGCCTGTTTCGGCGCTTGATGTAAGTGTTCAGGCGCAGATCCTCGTTTTGTTGAAAGAATTGCAGAAGAAACTTGGCCTTACTTATCTCATGATTGCTCATGATCTGGCTGTTGTCGAACGCTTTTGCGATCGAATTATTGTCATGCGTCACGGGGAGGTGGTGGAGACTGGTGACGCCCACAGCATTTATGCGCATCCCAGGCACCCATACACACGGGAACTGATTGAAGCGCATCCGATACCGGATCCACGCGTCCGCTCGCTGCGGGTTCGCGACGAGGATCCGGTTGCCTGACAACTGGAAATAAATGGGAGGAAGCATGTCATTTCTTCGATCTGCCGTGAAGCATCTGGCGCTTGCCGGCGCGTCGCTGGCCCTTCTGGCATCCGCCGCATCCGCACAAGACTCCGCGCCGCGCGAGCCCAAGGGGACGCTGACCATTGGCTGGGCTTGGGATCCCGGCACGATGGATCCGCAGATGCACCGCGCGCGGTTTACCCAAATCATTTCCCACGCCATGCGCGACAAGCTTTACTATCTGCCTCCGCCCGGCCTGGGACTTGCGCCTCTCGTCGCCGAAGACGTTGAACAGGTCGATGACACGACCTACGACCTCAAGCTCCGTCAGGGCGTCAAGTTCCACAATGGCGACGAGCTGACGTCCGAGGATGTCGTCTACACGTTCGAGCGTCTGTGGGATCCGGCCACGAAGTCGCCGCGCGCCAGCATGGGCAACATGGCGAATGTCGAAAGCGCCGAGGTGGTCGACCGCTATACGGTGCGATTCAAGACCAAGGTGCCGTTCGGTCCGCCCAATCAGGCGATCCCGGGCCTGAACTTCGCCGCCCAGGAAATCATGAACAAGAAGGTCGACGGCGCCCGTGCCCTCGAGGAGACGCGGACGGCAGCCCCGATGGGCGTCGGGCCGTTCAAGTTCGTCGAGTGGACGCCGAACCAGCGCGTGGTCATGGACGCCTTCCTCGACTATTGGCAGGGGGCTCCGGGCGTCGAGCGGATCATCTGGCGCACCATTCCGGAGGAGGCCACCCGCGTCGCCGAGCTGCTTTCCGGTTCCGTGGACATGATTTATCCGGTCACGACGGACTTCGTTGACCAGCTGCGCGCCGCCAACATGAAGCTCGAGATCGTCCCGGGTTCGTCCATGCGTATGCTGCAGATGAACGTCCGTGAGGGATCGCCTTTCGCGGATCCCGAAGTCCGCAGGGCCATGAACGTGGCGATCGACAAGGATGCGATCGCGGAGCACATCTACCGCGGCCTTGCCGTCGTGGCCCGGCAGGTATCCGGTATCGGCCAGGAGGGTTACAACCCGGATTATGATCCGTTCACCTATGATCCGGAGGCCGCCAAGGCCGTCCTGTCGAAGGTGACCAAGCCGATCGAGATGTTAACGGTCCCGATGTTCGAGCTGCCGGCCCAGTTCATCGCCGAGCAGCTGCGCGGATACGGCATGAACGTCTCCACGAAGATCATGGATACCGCGGCCTTCAACGCGGCCGTGGAAGCGGGCGACTTCGACCTGGCGCTGGCCTTTGCCGGCTATGGCACTGGCGAGTTCGTGGGCGCCTACTACAACAACCACTTCGAGTGCTCGCGCCTGGCCACGGGCCGTATCCGTACCGGCTTCTGTGGCGAGGATCTGGATAGGAAGTATGCCGAGCTGCGCAGGGAGCTCGATCAGGCCCGCTGGCAGGAGAAGATGGATGAGATCAACCGCGAGCTGACGGAAGTCCACATGCCGTGGGTGCCGCTGTTCATCGAGGCGGAGGTGTGGGCGATGCAGCCCCACGTCCAGGGTTTCGTCGGCTCGTCGACCGGACAGATGTTCGACCTCCACAAGGTTACGCTGGAGAAATGATCCATCCCGGTTCTGTCCCCGTCCGGCCCGGACGGGGACATGCCGGAGCGGTTTAAGGAGACGTGTGACCGGTTTTCCGGGTGGAGCCGCGGNGGACCAGAAAGCGCGGTTCCAGGAAAGCAGGGACCGGCCTCCCGTCCGGGACCGCGAAAACAGGGAGCNGGAGCGTTCAANGTTTCCGGTGAAGCCGGAAAGGCTCCGAGGACTCGAAGGGAACTTCGTCGTGTGGCGTTTCATCGCGAAAAGATTGTTGGAAACCGCTGTCGTCGTTCTGGGCGTGTCGGTCATCGTCTTCGTGCTGCTCAGAATCATGCCCGGCGACCCGGTTCAGTTGCTGTTCGGCGAAGGCGACGATGCCGATCTGGCGGCTTCGCGGGAGATGTATCGGCAGATGCTCGGTCTCGACCGGCCGCTGCCGGTCCAGTACCTCATTTTCCTCAAGGAAATCTTCACCCTGCATCTGGGCAACTCGCTGGTGAGGGGCGGCGAGCCGGTCATTCAGATGGTGGGACGCGCGCTGCCGCTGACCATCGAGCTTTCGATCTTCGCGCTCGTCATCGGCCTGCTCATCGCCATACCCGTCGCAGTCCTCTGCGCGCTCAAGCAGAACACGTTCTGGGACCGTGGCGGCACCGGGTTCGCCCTGATCGGGGCTTCGATGCCGAACTTCTGGCAGGGAATCCTGCTGATCATGTTCCTCGCGGTCTGGATGCCCGTCTTCCCGGTCAGCGGCGTGCTGGCCCAACACATCACCATCGAGCGCATCACGGGCGCGCCATTCACCGACGCCGTGCTCACCGGCAACTGGGAGGGCGCGCGATCCGCGTTCATGCACCTCGTGCTGCCCGCGACGACCCTGGGCACCACCCTGTCGGGCCAGTTCGTCCGCGTGCTGCGCTCGAGCCTCCTGGAGGTCAAGCACCAGGAATTCGTCCACGCGTTCCGCGCCCGGGGCATCGGCGAGCCGACAATCGTCTCCCATCTGCTGCATAACGCGCTGCCGACCACGGTGGTGATCATCGGCATGCGCATCGGCATGCTGCTCAGCGGAACGATCGTGATCGAGACCCTCTTCGCCTATCCCGGAATGGGCTTCCTGCTGGTGCAGGGCATCAATGCCCGCGACTTCCCGGTGGTGCAGGGAGTTGTCGTGCTCCTCACGGTCCTCGTGGTGCTGTCCAACCTGATCGCGGACATCATCCACGCGTGGCTCGATCCGAGAGTCAAACTTGCATATCAGAAGGGCAAGTAATGCAGGCTGTCATCTCTTCCATCGGCTTCTGGTTGCGGCAGATCGCAAAGAGCCCGCTGATTGCTCTGTCTTTCATCGTGCTGCTCGCCATGGTCATCGTGGCNATCTTCGCGCCGCAGATCGCGCCGTACTCGCCCAATGCGCAGTCGATTGCCTTCCGTCTGCTTCCACCGGGATCGGACGGCNACATCCTGGGGACCGACCAGCTCGGGCGCGACGTGCTCTCGCGCCTGATCTGGGGCGCGAGACTGTCGATAGGCGTCGGCTTCGCCGTGATGGTGCTCACCGCCGTCGTCGGCGTGATTCTCGGAATCATCTCCGGCTATTTCGGAGGCATCGTCGACTCCGTCATCATGCGTCTGGTCGACATGTGGCTGGCGTTCCCCTTCCTGCTGCTGGCGATCGCGCTGGTGGCGGTGCTCGGGCAGGGTTCCGACAAGCTGATCTTCGCCCTCGTGCTGTCGGGCTGGCCGGCCTTCGCGCGTCCCGTGCGCGGCGAGATCCTGCAGCTCAGGGAGCGGGAATATGTGCTGTCGGCCAAGGTGCTGGGCGTACCGCCGCTGAGCGTCATGTTCCGCCACCTGCTGCCCAACGTGATGCCGACCATCCTGGTGCTGGCCGCGCTGGACCTGGGTGCAACGATCCTGTCGCTCGCTGCCCTTGCCTTCCTCGGCCTTGGCGTGGATGCCGAGACGGCGAGCTGGGGCGGGATGCTGGCTTCGGGCCGCAACTATGTCGCCACGGCCTGGTGGCTTTCGACCTTCCCCGGCCTCGTCATCTTCGCCGTGGTGATGGCGTCCAACCTGATCGGCGATTGGCTCCGCGACCTGTTCGATCCGCGGTCTCCGTTCCGCCTGGGCTCAATCTCCGCGGCAGCAAGAAAAAGGCTGGCTGAAGACTCTTCATCCAGCTTCCCGCGCCCGGCCCGTCCTGAACCGGGGACCGGCGCGCGGCCTCCTCACGACAGAAAGGCATAAACTTGATGAAAGTCCTTGTTCCCGTAAAGCGGGTTATAGATTCGAATGTGAAGCCGCGTGTGAAGGCGGATGGGTCTGGTGTTGATCTTGCCAACATCAAGATGGCGATGAACCCGTTCGACGAGATCGCGGTGGAGGAGGCCATCCGGCAGAAGGAGGCCGGCAAGGTCTCGGAGATCGTGGTGGTTTCGATCGGCCCCGCCCAGGCGCAGGAGACGCTGCGCACCGCGCTGGCCATGGGTGCGGACCGCGCCATTCTGGTCAAGACCGACGAGACCGTCGAGCCGCTGGACGTGGCCAAGATCCTGAAGGGCGTGGTCGAGGCGGAAGCGCCGGGCCTGGTCATCCTCGGCAAGCAGGCCATCGACGACGACGCCAACCAGACCGGCCAGATGCTGGCGGCGCTGCTTGGCTGGGCGCAGGGCACCTTCGCTTCCAAGCTCGAGCTGGGCGACGGCAAGGCCACCGTCACCCGCGAGGTCGATGGCGGCCTGCAGGTGGTGGAGGTCAAGCTTCCGGCCATCGTCACGACGGATCTGCGTTTGAACGAGCCGCGCTATGCGTCGCTGCCCAACATCATGAAGGCCAAGAAGAAGCCGCTCGACGAGAAGGCTCCGGCCGATTTCGGCGTCACCGTGAAGGCGCGCCTGAAGGTTCTGAAGACGGAGGAGCCGGCCGGCCGCAAGGCGGGCATCAAGGTTGGCTCGGTGGCGGAGCTGCTCGACAGGCTTCGCAACGAAGCGGGCGTTCTCTGACAGGCAGCGGAAGGGAAAGGAAGAGATCCATGGCAATCCTCCTGATTGCGGAACACGACAACCGGGCGCTGTCGGAGCAGACGGCGAAGGCGCTTTCGGCGGCCCTGCAGATCGGTGGCGAGATCGACGTGCTGGTGGCGGGCGAGGGTGTGGGCGCGGTGGCGGAAGCCGCCGCGCAGCTTGCCGGCGTGCGCAAGGTGCTGGTGGCCGATGACGCGAGCCTCGGCGCCCAGCTTGCCGAACCGCTGGCGGCGACGGTTCTGTCGCTTGCGGGCGCCTACGACACGCTGATCGCGCCGTCGACCTCGACGGGCAAGAACGTGATGCCGCGGGTGGCGGCGCTGCTGGACGTGATGCAGGTCTCCGACATCATCGAGGTGGTGAATGCCACGACCTTCAAGCGTCCGATCTATGCGGGCAACGCGATCCAGACGGTGGAGTCGATCGATGCGAAGCGTGTGATCACGGTGCGCACGGCCTCGTTTGCGGCGGCGGCCGGGGGCGGCAATGCGGCGATCGAGACGGTGCCGGCCGCTGCCAGCCCGGCGGTCTCGACCTTCATCGAGAACCGGGTGGCCAAGAGCGACCGTCCGGAGCTGACCTCGGCGCGGATCATCATCTCGGGCGGCCGGGCGCTGGGTTCGGCGGAGAAGTTCAACGAGCTGATCCTGCCGGTGGCGGACAAGCTGGGGGCGGCCGTCGGCGCGAGCCGCGCGGCCGTGGATGCCGGTTACGCGCCCAACGACTGGCAGGTTGGCCAGACGGGCAAGGTTGTGGCGCCGGAGCTTTACATCGCGGTTGGCATCTCCGGTGCGATCCAGCACCTTGCGGGCATGAAGGACTCGAAGGTGATCGTGGCGATCAACAAGGACGAGGAGGCGCCCATCTTCCAGGTCGCCGACTACGGCCTCGTCGGCGACCTCTTCCAGATCCTCCCCGAGCTCGAAAAGGCGCTCTAGTTTCATCATGGCCGGCGGACATCATCTGCCGGCCATGAACCCATGCTAAGGTCACATGATTTTTCCGCCGTAAAAGGGCGGAGACGGTGGCACAAGTCAGTTCGGACGATGGGCAGATCGTTGATAGCCTGCCCGCGGAGAGAAGAGAAAGCAGCACAGATGGCTCCAAAGATTGAGAAATGGCGTGAGCTGGCAGAGAAGGAGCTCAAGCGCTCGCCGGATACCATCGTCTGGAACACGCCCGAGGGCATCGAGGTGAAGCCTCTCTACACCGCCGAGGACCTCGAGGGCATCGGGCACCTGGATTCGCTCCCCGGCATGAAGCCTTTCGTCCGCGGTCCGCGCGCGACCATGTATGCCGGCCGTCCTTGGACAATCCGCCAGTACGCTGGCTTCTCCACCGCCGAGGAATCCAACGCCTTTTACCGCAAGGCCCTCGCGGCCGGCCAGCAGGGCATCTCCGTGGCCTTCGACCTTGCCACCCACCGCGGCTATGACAGCGACCACCCCCGCGTGGTCGGCGATGTGGGCAAGGCCGGTGTCGCCATCGATTCCGTCGAGGACATGAAGATCCTCTTCGACGGCATCCCGCTCGATCAGGTCTCCGTCTCCATGACCATGAACGGCGCGGTCATCCCGATCCTCGCAAACTTCATCGTCGCGGGCGAGGAGCAGGGCGTGCCGCGCGAGAAGCTTTCCGGCACCATTCAGAACGATATTCTGAAGGAGTTCATGGTCCGCAACACCTACATCTATCCGCCCGAGCCTTCGATGCGGATCGTTGCGGACATCATCGAATACACCGCGAAGGAGATGCCGAAGTTCAACTCCATCTCCATTTCCGGCTACCACATCCACGAAGCTGGCGCGACGCTTGTGCAGGAGCTGGCCTTCACGCTTGCCGACGGCCGCGAATATGTCCGCGCGGCCCTGAAGAAGGGGCTCAACGTCGATGATTTTGCCGGCCGGCTTTCCTTCTTCTTCGCCATTGGCATGAACTTCTTCATGGAGATCTCGAAGCTGCGCGCCGCCCGCCTGCTCTGGACCCGCGTGATGGAGGAGTTCGAGCCAAAGAAGCCATCGTCCCTGATGCTGCGCACCCACTGCCAGACATCCGGTGTGTCGCTGCAGGAGCAGGACCCATATAACAACATCATCCGCACAGCCTTCGAGGCCATGTCGGCGGTGCTTGGCGGTACCCAGTCGCTGCACACCAATTCCTTCGATGAGGCGATCGCGTTGCCGACGGAATTCTCTGCCCGCATTGCCCGCAACACGCAGCTCATCCTCCAGCACGAGACAGGCGTCACCAAGGTCGTCGATCCGCTCGCCGGCTCCTATTATATCGAGAGCCTGACCAAGGAGCTTGCCGACAAGGCCTGGGCGCTGATGGAGGAGATCGAGGCCATGGGCGGCATGACCAGGGCCGTCATGTCGGGCCTGCCCAAGCGCATGATCGAGGAGGCTGCGATCCGCAAGCAGGCGGCGATCGACCGCGGCGAGACCGTTATCGTCGGCGTCAACAAGTACCGGCCCGACAACGAGGAGGAGGTGCCGATCCTTGAGATCGACAACACCGCCGTCCGCCAGGCCCAGGTCGCCCGCCTGGAGAAGGTCAAGCGCCAGCGCGATCCGAAGCGCGTCGAGGCTGCGCTTGCCGCGCTGGAACAGGTTGCCCGCTCCGGCGAGGGCAACCTGCTCGAGGCCGCCGTCGAGGCCGCACGCCATCGCGCGACCGTGGGCGAGATTTCCGACGCTCTGCGTCGCGCCTTCAATGAGAACGTCGCTACGCCGGTGATCGTGGAGAAGGTTTACAGCGGCTCCTATGCGGATGATCCGGAATATCAGACGGTGGTTGACCGCCTGCGCGGCGTGNCCGAGAAGCTCAAGGAAAAGCCGCGCGTCATGATCGCCAAGCTCGGTCAGGACGGCCACGACCGCGGCGCCAAGGTCATCGCCTCTGCCTTCCACGATATCGGCTTCGAGGTTCTGGCCGGTCCGCTCTTCCAGACGCCCGAGGAAGCCGCCGACATGGCGATCGCCTCCAAGGTCCACGTGGTTGGCGCTTCCTCACTCGCCGCCGGCCACAAGACGCTGGTCCCCCAGCTGATCGAGGAGCTGAAGAAGCGTGGCGCGGAGAACGTTATCGTCGTCTGCGGCGGCGTCATTCCCCGCCAGGACTACGAGTTCCTCTACCAGCAGGGTGTTGCCGCCATCTTCGGCCCGGGCAGCAACGTGCTCGAATGCGCGCGCACCGTGCTCGATCTTCTGGAGGGCCGCCGCCGCAATGATTGACGGCGGCCAGGGGCAATGACGGGGTAGAGGGAGGAACCATGAGCGAGCCTGTCATACTGACCATGCGCGATGGCATTGCGGAGATCCGGCTGAACCGGCCCGAGCGCCGCAATGTTCTCGACCTCGAGACGACCGCTGCCCTGGGCGCCGCCGTCTCCCGCGTTCTCGAGGCGAAGGATGTCCGCGTGGTCGTCTTCAGCGCCGAGGGTGCTTCCTTTGGCGCGGGCGGCGACCTCGATTATTTCCGCCGGGCGCAGGACAAGCGCGGCGCCGCCGAACGGCTGATCCTGCCCCTGCACGAGGTGCTGAAGAAGCTCGACAACGCGCCGTTCATCACCATCGGCAGTGTGAAGGGCGCGGTGGCGGGGGGCTCGCTGTCGCTGGCGCTTGGCTTCGATTTCGTGGTGGCTGCCGAGGATACTGTCTTCAACTTTGCCTATCCCCGCGTCGGCGTTCCCGGCGACTGTGGCGGCACCTGGGCGCTGGCGCGACTGGTCGGCTATCGCAGGGCGCTCGAGATCGCTCTCCTCTGTCCCATGGTAAAGGCGGACGAGGCGCTGCAGCTCGGTCTCGTGAACCGGGTTGTCCCGCTTGATGCGCTTGAAGCCGAGACTTCGGCCCTTGCCGCGCGCCTTGCCGGAGGTGCGCCGGTGGCGCAAGCCCATGTGAAGGCGCTGATCCGCCAGTCGCTTGAGCGCGCCTATGCCGGGCAGCTCGACGCCGAGGCAGAGGCATTCCTCGCCTGCACCGAAACGGCTGATTTCCCTGAGGCGCTCGAAGCCTTCTTCGCAAAGCGCAAGCCGCAGTTCACAGGCCGCTGAGTCCGCGAAGCCTCTTGCCGGTAGCTTCGTCCTGAAATCAGGCAGGATCGTTTGTCCCCGCTGGCAAGCGAACCGGAGACTGATGGTTCGCTTGCGTAGCGGGGCAGGGCTTAAGTTAGTTGTAGGTTATGATCGCTGACGTGGTGACGTCTGTCAGCGTCGTGGGACACGGTCCCGCGCTGTCAATGTCCACGCTGCCGGGGTAGCTGTATGTTTCCCCGTCCTTCTTGGTCGTCACGGTGTTGTTGAACGAGACGGTCATCTGCGGAACACTGCCGCAGCTCATGCCCTCCGCACCGTAATAATCGAAATACTGGTACAGGGAGTCCTTGTCGATACCCTCAACCGGACCGAAAGTGATCTGAACGATCGGATAATCGATTTGCTTGTCGAGGTTTGTGATGCCGAACAGGAACACGTGATCGTCTACCTTCCTGATATAGTGTTCGTAACTGTCAGNTCCGATGTTGGCGACCAGCTCATGCTCTGAGGGCACCACGCACTTTGCCCGGCTGGTTATGACGTTATTGGATACGGTGGTCTGCGCGCTGCACGAAATGTCAAAATCGTAAACCGCGAACCCCGGATGATCCACCCCCATTGAACGGGTCCACCTTGAAGTATGGTTTTGACCATGAAGGAGGACCACAATGGCAAACAAGCGACACAAGCCCGACGAGATCG
>JGI25328J35697_1000875_pt1 | contig 23195 bp, 27 predicted proteins | sample HigsolmetaAR203D_FD_35697 | JGI IMG/M metagenome (IMG submission 35697)
GTCCGCTGCACAGCGAGAAGGCTACAAGCCGGCGATGGCCATGAGGACCATGACCACGAACCAAAGCACCACCCCTACCGCCCCGGCGATCACGCCCCAGATGGCCCACTTCTTGGCGTCATCGGCGGCCTGCTGCGCTGCGGCGTACTGGCCCTGCGCCCACAGGGTGTTGACCTGCGTGGCCTTGACGATGGACACGATCCCCAACGGCAGACAGCACAGCACCGTGACCAGAATGCCCCAGACCAGGTTGTTCTCCGGGGGCGCGGCGCCCGGGACACCACCCGGGGGCGGATAACCGGCGCCACCGGGAGGCGGGGGTGGCGGGTAGCCACCCGCGGGCGGCGGAGGGGGATAGCTCCCCCCTGGCGGTGGTGGCACGTCAGTCATCCGTGACTTCCCCCTGAGGTGTCAGCTCCGACATAAACGTGCTAACCCTACCCGAGATCGGGGTCGTCGCACGGCTTTCGCTCAGGTGTCGTAACTCGACGCGAACGACGCGGCNGTCAGGACCGCTGCCCGTTGCTCTCGGACAGGAACCCGAGCAGATCGTGACGGGTCAGCACACCGACCGGTTTGCCCTCCTCGACGACCATGATCGCGTCGCAGTCCCGGAGCGTCTTGGCCGCGGTGCTCACCGGCTCACCCGCACCGACCAGCGGTAAGGGCGGGCTCATGTGCTGCGCAACGGCGTCGGTCAATTTGGCGCGACCCTCGTAGACCGCCGACAACAGCTCGCGCTCGGAGACGCTGCCCGCCACCTCGCCGGCCATCACCGGCGGCTCGGCCCCGACCACCGGCATCTGCGACACACCGTATTCGCGCAGGATCTCGATCGCGTCCCGGATGGTCTCCGACGGATGGGTGTGCACCAGGTCCGGCAGCCCGCCCGACTTTGCCCGCAGCACGTCGCCCACCGTCGACTCCCCGGTGGACCCGTCCAACCGGGACCGCAGGAACCCGTAGGAGGCCATCCACTCGTCGTTGAAGATCTTGGACATGTAGCCCCGTCCGCCGTCCGGGAGCAGGACGACGACCAGCGAGTCGGGGCCGGCCGCCCTGGCCACCTTGATCGCGGCCACCACGGCCATCCCGCACGACCCACCGACCAGCAGTGCCTCCTCCCGCGCCAGCCGCCGGGTCATCTCGAACGAGTCGGCGTCGGAAACCGCGATGATCTCGTCGGGCACCGACGGGTCGTAGGCCGCGGGCCAGAAATCCTCGCCGACGCCCTCGACCAGATACGGCCGGCCGGCACCGCCGGAGTACACCGATCCCTCCGGGTCGACCCCGATCACCTTGACCCGACCGCCCGAGACCTCCTTGAGGTAGCGGCCCGCGCCGGTGATCGTGCCGCCGGTGCCCACGCCGGCGACGAAGTGGGTCACCTTGCCGTCGGTGTCGCGCCAGATCTCCGGCCCGGTGGTCTCGTAGTGGCTGAGCGGCCCCATCGGGTTGGAGTACTGGTCCGGTTTCCAGGCGCCCGGGATCTCGCGGGTCAGCCGGTCCGACACGCTGTAGTAGCTGTCCGGGTGGTCCGGCGGAACCGCCGTCGGGCAGACCACCACCTCGGCCCCGTACGCCCGCAGCACGTTGCGCTTGTCCTCGCTGACCTTGTCCGGGCAGACGAAGATGCACTTGTAGCCCTTGCGCTGGGCGACCAGCGCCAGCCCGACCCCGGTGTTGCCCGACGTGGGTTCGACGATGGTCCCGCCCGGTTTGAGCTCACCGCTGGCCTCGGCGGCCTCGATCATCTTGGCCGCGATCCGGTCCTTGGAGCTACCGCCCGGGTTCAGGTACTCGACCTTGGCCGCAACCAGGCCCGCCCCCTCCGGCACCACCGAGTTCAGCTGGACGAGGGGCGTGTTACCGATGAGCTCACTGATATGTCGGGCGATCCGCATGACATCCATCGTGTCAGGCGGTGCAAACGCTGACGAGCGAGGGTTTACCAGGTCGCTTCGCGGATGTACTCGCCGATCTGGCGCAGTGAGCGGGTGGCCTCGGGCACGAAGGGCATGGCGAGCTGGAACACGTGCATCTGCCCCGGCCAGACNCGCACCTCGACCGGCACCCCGGCCGCGGCCAGTCGGCGGGCGGCCTTACGGGCGTCGCTGACCAGGACCTCCGATCCGGAGACGTGGATCAGCGTGCGCGGCAGCCCCGGTTCGATGTGATCCAGCGGTTCGTAGACCTCCTCGGGGCGGCCGCCGACGACGCGCCGGCCGGCGGCCTCCTTGACCAGGTCGACCAGGGCGTAGAAGGCCCGTGACCCGAACATCACGTCGGTGCGGGTGTTCGGGTGGTTGGCGCGGGTCTCGTTGTCGATCTCGAACAGCGGCGACAGCGTCACCAGCGCGGCCGGGGTCTCACCTTCCAGCCCCTCCCGCTGCAGCCGCTGGGCCAGCGCCAGCGCCAGGTAGCCGCCGGCGGAGTCGCCGGCCAGCACGATCTGATCAGGCCCGTACCCCTGGGCCCGCAGCCACCGGTAGGCGTCGTGGCAGTCCTCGACGGCCTGACCGACCGAATGCTTGGGGATCATCCGGTAGTTGACGATCAGCACCGGAGAGTCGGCGTAGCTCGACAGCGCGGTGACCAGCCGGCCGTGAGTGTTCGCGCCGCAGGTCAGGAAGGCTCCGCCGTGCAGGTACAGGATCACCGCACGCTTGCCGTCGGCNGGCAGCACGCCCGGGGCGCGCACCAGCTGCGCGGTGCAGTTGGGCAGGCCGATGGTGGCGCGCACGGTGCCCGGTGCGGGCCGCACGGCACGCGCGACGAAGTCGACCAGCCCCCACGGCCAGGGCAGCCGCGGGGCGTAGCTTCCGATTGCCAGCGTGGGCCGGATGGTTAGCAGGGCGGCCAGGGAGACGAGCCTGCCGGCGAGGCTGGGTCCGTCCTCGACCACCTCGACGGGCGCCCAGTCGCTGACCGGATACTTGCGCGGTTTACGCGTGTGAACAGCATTGATGTGGACACGCGGCGCGACCGCCGACTTGCTGGGTGCAGTCATCGGCCCCCACCTTCTACGTCGTTGTAGAGCCGGGTACGCCGGTTTGCTCCAGCGTCGCCCGCGTTTAGCGTGGCACTCTACGAAGTGCCGGACAACCAACTATTCGCATTCGATACCGGACTTGATACCGCAATGTGATCGGCCGGTGCGCCCGCCACGCCATCTGTATCCCCGAACCGCATCCTTAAACTGGGCGACGTGGGCATTCGTGCACCTCGGCGGTCGATCGCCCTGGCGACCGCGGCCACGCTGGCGTCCACAGGGTGCGCATACATCGGTGCCCGGAACTTCCTCGCCTCGCAGGCCGCGCAGGCCCGCCGGACCATTCCCCGCGCTGTTGATCCCCCGCCGCGGGCCGACGGCGTCTACTCGCCCGGCGGCGGACCGGTCGAGCGCTGGCACCGAGGTGTGCCGTTCGACCTGCATCTGATGATCTTCGGCGACTCCACGGCCACCGGGTACGGCTGCCGCACCGCCGACGAGGTGCCCGGTGTGCTGCTGGCGCGCGGGCTCGCGGAGCTGTCCGGCCGACGCATCCGGCTGAGCACCAAGGCGATCGTGGGAGCGACGTCGAAGGGGTTGTCCGGGCAGGTGGACGCGATGTTCGTGGCAGGTCCGCCGCCGGACGCGGCGGTCATCATGATCGGTGCCAACGACATCACCCGCCCGAACGCCATCGGTCCGTCGGCGCGCCGGCTGGGCCGGGCTGTGCAGCGGTTGCGGGCCAGCGGCGCGGTCGTGGTGGTCGGCACCTGTCCGGACTTCGGGGTCATCACCGCGATACCGCAACCGCTGCGGTCGGTGGCGCGCAGCCGCGGGCTGCGGCTGGCGCGGGCGCAGGCGGCGGTGGTGCGCGAGGCCGGCGGCATCCCGGTACCGCTGGCCGACCTGTTGGCGCCGCACTTCCGCGAACTGCCCGACGTGCTGTTCTCCGACGACATGTATCACCCGTCGGCGGCGGGCTACGCGTTGGCGGCCCGTCAGATCATGCCGGCGCTGTGTCACGCGCTGGCCGACTGGCTCGGTGCCGACATCCCCGAGCTGCCGTGGGAGTCGCGACAGAACGCACCGCTGCTGGCCCGGGTGGGCAACATCAGCCGGTTGTGGCGCCGCTCGACCGGGGTGCCCGCACCGATCGTCCGGACCGCCAGCTAGGTTCGTTCGGAGCGTCTTCAGCGTTTCCGGACCCGTCCGAGTCAAGGAGTGCCCCATGGCCGAAGCCGTCATCGTTGCCACCGCCCGCTCGCCGATCGGCCGGGCCCACAAGGGGTCGCTGGTCGACATGCGGCCCGACGACCTCGCCGCGCAGATGGTGCGCGCGGTGCTCGACAAGGTGCCCGCACTCGACCCGCACGACATCGACGACCTGCTGATGGGTTGTGGACAGCCCGCCGGCGAGTCCGGGTTCAACATCGCCCGGACGGTGGCCGTGCAGCTCGGCTACGACTTTCTGCCCGGCACCACCGTCAACCGGTACTGCTCGTCGTCGCTGCAGACCACCCGGATGGCGTTCCACGCGATCAAGGCCGGCGAGGGCGACGTGTTCATCTCGGCGGGCGTGGAGACGGTGTCGCGGTTCGGCAAGGGCACCGCCGACGCCTGGCCGGACACCAAGAACCCGCTGTTCGCGGACGCGATGAAGCGGTCCGAGCAGGCGGCCGCCGGGGCCGACGAGTGGCACGACCCGCGGGAGGACGGGCTGCTGCCGGATGTCTACATCGCGATGGGTCAGACCGCCGAGAACGTCGCGCTGTACACCGGCATCAGCCGCGAGGAGCAGGACCACTGGGGGGTTCGGTCGCAGAACCGCGCCGAGGAGGCCATCAAGAACGGCTTCTTCGAGCGCGAGATCACCCCGGTGACGCTGCCCGACGGCACGGTGGTCAGCAAGGACGACGGGCCGCGGTTCGGCACCACCTACGAGAAGGTGTCGCAGCTGAAGCCGGTGTTCCGGCCGAACGGCACCGTGACCGCGGGCAACGCCTGCCCGCTGAACGACGGCGCGGCCGCGCTGGTGGTCATGAGCGACACCAAGGCCAAGAAACTGGGTCTGACGCCGTTGGCGCGGATCGTGGCCACCGGTGTGAGCGGGCTGTCGCCGGAGATCATGGGCCTCGGGCCGATCGAGGCGTGCCGTAAGGCGCTGGCCAAGGCGGGCATGACCATCAACGACATCGACCTGTACGAGATCAACGAGGCGTTCGCGGTGCAGGTGCTCGGGTCGGCCCGCGAGCTGGGTATGGACCTCGACCGGTTGAACGTGTCCGGCGGCGCGATCGCGCTGGGGCATCCGTTCGGTATGACCGGTGCCCGGATCACCGCCACCCTGATCAACAACCTGCAGACCTACGACAAGCAGTTCGGTCTGGAGACCATGTGCGTCGGCGGCGGTCAGGGCATGGCGATGATCATCGAACGGCTCGCCTGATCCTCTGGACGTTGAGTCTGCGGCCATGGCATCGGGCTTCTCGGACTTTTGCGCCGTAGCCGCAGAGTCAACGCGATCAACAGCAACGCGCTCGCGGCCCGGTGGCGCTAGAGTTCGACAATGACCTACTCGGCTCCGGACTACAGCACGCCACCGGAATCCGTTGCCGCCCCGCCGGCAACGCGACCCAACCCGGCGGTGGCGGTGTTCGGCTGGCTGGGTCTGGTAAGCGTGCTGGCGATCGCCGGTCTGACCATCGGCATCTATACCGGCTTCATCGATTCGGCGCTGCTGTTCATGCCGTTTGCGGTGATCATCGCGGCATCGGCCGGCGCCATGGTCGCGGCCCGCACGAACCGCGGACGGGTCACCCGGTTCGCCGCGCTGATGATCGCCGCCGTGGTCATGTGGTTTCTCATGTGTTTTCTCGCGGCAGATCTGGGACTCGGCGCGCATCTCTACGGGAGCGGGATCGACCTCGCCTACTTCGCATTTGCAGTCGTTGTCGGGATCGTCGGCGCGATCGGCGTCATCCGCGCCGGACACCGCGCCCCGGCTCCGCGTCGAGTCGCGACCGCGCCCCGTCCGGTCGGCTACACCGCCGACGGCCAGCCCTTCTACCCGGTGGTGGGCTACCGTAGCGACGGCACACCGGTCACCGCCGACCAGGCACCCGGCTATGCGCCGCAGGTCGTCGGGACCAACACCATGGCCATCCTCGCGTTCGTCATGGCGTTCGTATTCACGTTTCTGGCAGTACCGTTGGGCCACATCGCCCGAGCCCAGATCCGTCGCACCGGCGAACAGGGCGCGGGGCTGGCGCTGGCGGCCCTCATCATCGGCTACATCTGGCTCGCGGTCGTCATCGTCGGCGCGATCGTTCTCATCGCCCTGGCGGCCAACGGTTACTAGCCCGGCGGGTGCGGGCGACCCAGGCCCGCAGCACCCGGTTGACGATCTCGTTCGACGACATCCGCTTGCTGGCAACCACTCTCGTCCATCCAGGTGCAGCACCTCGTCGGCGAACAGCGTCTCCTTGCGGGTGTGCACACCCTGCGACGCGCGGCGTTCGCCCAGATCAGCTCGACCGGGACGGTGTCGTCGATCCAGTCGACACCGTGCAGCGCGGCCGCCGCCCGACCGGCGACAACGCCGTCGCGCCCGGTCCACAGCCACGCGGCGACGGTGCGATCCCGCAGCGACGGCGTCACGCGCTTGTCGATGTACACGTTCGGCACCGGCGCCCGGTAGTAGCGGCGCAGTTCGTACCGGGTCAGAGCGCCCGCAGCGAGCGCCTCGGTGCCGATGAACGGGGTGCCGTCGAGATCCATGCCGCGAGTTTGGGCGGCCCGCCCGACAGCACAGCCGCCGTGACGCCCGTCCGAGCCCAGCCTGTGGATAACGTCGGGGCGTTGAGTCTGCAGCCATGGCGCGGAAGTGCGAGTAGCGGGCGCCGTGGACGCAGAGTCAACGCAAACGAGAAGGCCCGGCACATTTCGTGCCGGGCCTCATCGCAATAGCCGCTATTCGCTGTTGAAGTACGACAGCAGCCGGAGGATCTCGATGTACAGCCAGACCAGCGTCACGGTCAGGCCCAGGGCCACACCCCAGGCTGCCTTCTCCGGCGCGCCGGCGCGGATCAGCTGATCGGCCGCGTCGAAGTCGAGCAGGAAGCTGAACGCCGCCAGGGCGATGCACACCAGCGAGAAGACGATCGCGATCGGTCCGCCGGCGCGCAGGCCCATGCCGTCGCCGCCGCCGACACCGAACAGCGCCAGCACCAGATTGCCCAGCATCAACACCAGGACACCGAACAGGGCCGCGACGAGCATGCGGGTGAACTTCGGGGTCACCCGGATCGCGCCGGTCTTGTAGACGACCAGCATGCCGAAGAAGACACCGAATGTGCCGAGCAACGCCTGGGTGATCAGCGCGCCCGCGCTACTGCCGCCGGTCTCCACGCTCTTGCCGAACACCCAGGAGATACCGCCGAGCGCCAGGCCCTCGAGCACCGCGTAGGTCAGCACGATGCCGGGGTTGTCCTGCTTGCGGCCGAAGGTGGCGATCAGGACCATCACCAGGGCGCCGAGCGCACCGATCAGCACCAGCGGCATCGCGATCATCGGGTTGATCGCGGCCAGCGCGTAGGTGACCACCGCGGTGCCGGCAAGGACGCCCAGCGTGATGCCGGTCTTGGTGACGACGTCGTCGATCGTCATCGGCCGGGCGACACCGGCCTGGGTCTGCCCGTACGGGGTCACATAGGGCTGCGCATGGACCGCCTGCGCACCGTAGCCGGCGGCTCCGGTACCGAATGTGGCATAACCACCCTGCGTCTTGGGCAGGGATCTGAATACCGGGTTGCTGCTCTCGCGCACCGTCGGTTCCTCTCCTGTGCTGTGGTTCGAAGCCTGCGAACACACTGTCAACGTTCGGCGATCCTGACCGGTTCCCGCGAACCGCACAAGATCGTTACCGGAAACCCTACCCGGCGAGCGTTCGCTGCGCGGGACGATCTAGATTGCATGCCGTGGGTGAAAACGAGGATGTCCTAGTAAATGTCCGTGGCGGGGTCGGCCTGCTCACCCTGAACCGGCCGAAAGCCATCAACTCGCTGAACCACGGCATGGTCACCACCATGGCCCAGGCGCTCACCGCATGGGAGCGCGACGACGACATCCGCGCGGTGATGCTCGACGGCGCCGGCGAACGCGGGCTGTGCGCCGGCGGCGACATCGTCGCGATCTACCACAGTGCGCGCGGCGACGGCTCCGAGGCCCGCGCCTTCTGGTACGACGAGTACCTGCTCAACGCACACATCGGTCGCTACCGCAAGCCGTACGTCGCGCTGATGGACGGCATCGTCATGGGCGGCGGCGTCGGGGTCAGCGCCCACGGCAGCGTCCGGGTGGTCACCGACACCACGAAGATGGCGATGCCCGAGGTCGGCATCGGGTTCATCCCCGACGTCGGCGGCACCTACCTGCTGTCCCGCGCACCGGGCCGGCTCGGCCTGCACGCCGGGCTCACCGGCGCCACCTTCACCGGCGCCGACGCCATCGCGCTCGGCTTCGCCGACCACTACGTGCCGCACGAGCGCCTCGAGGCGTTCAAGAACGCGGTCATCGACGACGGCGTCGACGCCGCGCTGGCCGCGTACGCGGTCGAACCGCCGGCCAGCACCCTTGCCGCCCAACGCGACTGGATCGACGAGTGCTACGCCGCCGAGACCGTCGCCGACATCCTCACCGCGCTGCGCGACCACGGAACCGACGAGGCCCGCCGGGCCGCCGACCTCATCGAGACCCGCTCCCCGATCGCGGTGTCGGTGACGCTGGAGGCGGTGCGCCGCGCGGGACGGCTGGACACCCTCGAAGACGTGCTGCGCCAGGAGTACCGGACTTCCTGCGCATCCCTGCGCAGCCACGACCTGGTGGAGGGCATCCGCGCCCAGGTCGTCGACAAGGACCGTAACCCGAAGTGGTCGCCGGATTCTCTAGCGGCCGTCACCCCCGCCGACGTCGAGTCCTACTTCGCGCCGGCCGATCGCGAATTGGAGTTCGAAAAATGAGCGACTACGAGACCATTCTGGTGACCCGCGACGACCGGGTCGGCACCATCACGCTGAACCGGCCCAAGGCGCTCAACGCGCTCAACACCCAGGTGATGACCGAAGTCATCGCCGCCGCTGAGGAATTCGACAACGATCCGGGTATCGGTGCCATCATCCTCACCGGCAACGAGAAGGCGTTCGCGGCCGGTGCGGACATCAAGGAGATGGCCGAGTTGACGTTCGCCGATGTCTACTCGCGCGACTTCTTCGCGGCCTGGGACAAGTTCGCCGCCACCCGCACCCCGACCATCGCCGCGGTCGCCGGCTACGCGCTCGGCGGCGGCTGCGAGCTGGCAATGATGTGCGACATCCTGATCGCCGCCGACACCGCCAAGTTCGGCCAGCCCGAGATCAAGCTCGGCGTGCTGCCCGGCATGGGCGGGTCGCAGCGGCTGACCCGCGCCATCGGCAAAGCCAAGGCGATGGATCTGATCCTGACCGGGCGCAACATGGACGCCGAGGAGGCCGAGCGCGCCGGGCTGGTGTCGCGGGTGGTGCCCGCCGACAAGCTGCTCGAGGAGGCCAACGCGGTCGCCAAGACCATCGCGTCGATGTCGTTGTCGGCGGCGCGAATGGCCAAGGAGGCGGTCAATCGGGCGTTCGAGACCACCCTCGCCGAGGGTCTGCTCTTCGAGCGGCGCATCTTCCACTCCGCGTTCGCGACCGAGGACCAGACCGAGGGCATGAAGGCGTTCATCGAGAAGCGCCCGGCGAACTTCCGCCACCGCTAGTCTGCGGGGTGTGAACGACACCCCCGCGGTAGCGGCGGACACCCACGCGGCACCCCCGGTGGCCGACGCCGACACCCGCGACGAGTCGGAGCGGCCGCCGCAGCCGCCACCGGCCAAGAGCCCTTGGTGGGTTCGGCACTACACCTTCACCGGGACGGCGTTCGGCCTGATGTTCCTGTGGTTCTCGCTGACGCCGTCGCTGTTGCCCCGCGGTCCGCTGTTCCAGGGGATCATCAGCGGGGCGGCGGGTGCGTTCGGTTACGCGCTGGGTGTGTTCATCGTCTGGCTGGTGCGCTACATGCGTTCCCGCGACACCAGCCCGCCCGCCCCGCGCTGGGCCTGGGTGGGCCTGGTGGTGGTCGGGGTGGTCGGCCAACTGTACATGATCATCTACTTCCACCGCTGGCAGGACGAGGTCCGCGACCTGACCGGCGTTGCGCGGCTGGGGTTCTGGGACTACCCGCTGACCGCCGCGCTGTCGATCCTGGTGTTGTATCTGCTGGTCGAGCTCGGCCAACTGGTCCGCCGGCTGGTACTGTTTCTGGTGCGGCAACTCAATCGCGTTGCGCCGCCGCGGGTCTCGGCAGTCGTGGTGATACTGGCGTTGCTCGCGTTGACAATCGCACTGCTCAACGGGATCGTGGTGCGGTTCGCGATGACCACGATCAACAACACCTTCGAGGCCGTCAACGACGAAACCGACCCGGACTTCGCGGCCCCGACGAGCCCGCTGCGCTCGGGCGGCCCCGGGTCGCTGGTGTCGTGGGAGTCGCTGGGACACCAGGGCCGGATCTTCGTGGCGGCCGGGCCGACCGTACAACAGCTCTCGGAGTTCAACGGCCGGCCGGCGATCGAGCCGATCCGGGTTTACGCGGGGCTGAACTCGGCCGACGGCATCAAGGCGACCGCCGAACTGGCGGCCCGTGAACTGCAGCGCACCGGCGGTCTGCAACGCGACGTCGTCGCGGTCGCCACCACCACCGGCACCGGCTGGATCAACGAGGCGGAGGCGTCGGCGCTGGAGTACATGTACAACGGCAACACCGCGATCGTGTCCATGCAGTACTCGTTCCTGCCCAGCTGGCTGTCGTTCCTGGTCGACAAGGAGAACGCGCGGCAGGCCGGGCAGGCGCTATTCGAGGCCGTCGACGAACTGATCCGCGAACTCCCCGAGGCCGACCGGCCCGAACTGGTGGTGTTCGGCGAGAGCTTGGGCTCGTTCGGCGGCGAGGCACCGTTCCTGGCGCTCAACAACCTGGTGGCCCGCACCGACGGAGCGCTGTTCAGCGGCCCCACGTTCAACAACACGATCTGGACGCAGCTGACCCATGACCGCGACCCCGGCTCGCCGATGTGGCTGCCTGTCTACGACGACGGGGAGAACGTCCGATTCGTCGCCGCGGCAACCGATCTCGACCGGCCCGACGCCCCGTGGGGTCATCCGCGGGTGGTGTATCTGCAGCACGCATCCGACCCGATCGCCTGGTGGAACCCGGATCTGCTGTTCGCCGAACCGGATTGGCTCAAGGAACCGCGCGGCTCGGATGTGTCGGGCCGGATGCAGTGGATCCCGGTGGTCACCTTCCTGCAGGTGTCGGCGGACATGGCGGTGGCGACCAGCGTGCCCGACGGACACGGCCACATCTACATCAAGAACGTCGCCGACGCGTGGGCGGCGATCCTGCAGCCGCCGGGCTGGACCCCGGAGAAGACCGAACGCCTGCGTCCGCTGCTCAACAACAACGCCTGAGCGATACCGCGCTCAGGGCACCAGGCCCTCGGCACGCAGCGCGTGGAAGCCGCCGATGACGTCGGTGGCGCGGTGCAGCCCGAGGTCCTGCAGCGACGCCGCGGCCAGGCTGGACGTGTAGCCCTCCGAGCACAGCACCACCCATTCGACGTCGTCGTCGACCGCCTGCGGCAGCCGCGCCTCGCTGGTCGGGTCGCAGCGCCACTCCAGCACATTGCGCTCGATCACCAGCGCACCCGGCACCTCGCCCTCCTGTTCCCGCTGCGCCTGCGGACGGATGTCGACGAGAATCGCGCCGCGGGCCAGCGCCGCGGGCACCTCCCGGGCCGGCAGGCGCCGCAGCCGCGCCCGGGCGGCTTCGAGCACCCGGTCGATGCGGCTGGCCACGCTCACCCCTCGGGCCCGTCGACCAGCTCGGTGCGGCTGCGCCGCAGCGTGTTCCGCTCGGTGACCTCGTAGTACGACATCGCGGTCAGCGGCGGTGAGTAGGCGTGCACGCTCAGCGTCGGGGTGACCGGTGCGTCACCGGGCGCCCACACCACGTCGTGCACCCAGCCCAGCGGGAAGCCCGCCTGGTCACCGGCGACCAGCTGTCGGCGCCGCAACGCCGTGCCGTCCCAACGGGTTTCGCTCAGTGCCCCGGAGACGACGGTCAGCGCGCCCAGCGATCCGCTGTGGTCGTGCAGCTCGGTGTTGCGATCCGGCACCCAGCTGATCAGCCAGACGTCGAGCTCGTCGTCGCCGTGCAGCCGGACATACCAGCGCTCGGCGGTGGGCAGGCCGCCGGCGGGCAGCAGGTGGTCGAAACGGCCGGAGAGCACGCGGTCGGCGTAGTGATCGGTGGTGTGCAGCAGGTCGGGCAGGCGTAGCCGGGTCGGCGCGGAGACTGCGGCAAGCATCGGGAACTCCAGAATCGACGAACGGATCGGCGGCGGGGGCGGTCAGCCGCAACAGACCCCGCGATGAACCCGGATCGATCCCGTCGTCACGGCTGGCAGTCTTGCACGGCGCGCCGTCCCCGGTCAGCCGCCCGAACCCGCGACGCCCCGTCGGCACACCCGAAACCGCAGGTCAGCACCGCCGCGACGGTGCCCGTCGGCAAGATTCACGGTGATCGGAAGTCGCGGCCGGGCCGGCCGGATCACCTGCGGTACGGGCCGGCCCCGGGGTTGCCTACATTTGATCGACATGTACAGGCTTGCTCGTCGTGCCGTGGCCGCCGCGGTCGTTGTCCTCGCCGCCGCAACGGGGTGCTCCTCGTCGCACGACGGCGGCGAGCCGTCCACCGCCACCGCGCCGGCCACGACGCCGGCCGAGGAGACCGAAACCCCCGCGCTCGCGCCCGGTGAGGTGGCGGTCTCCCCCGGCGGGGTCACCACCGCGGTCGGCACCCCGGCGGCGTCCACCGAGGAGGAGTACTTCCGGGCCTGTCTGACCGCGCGGCAGTGGATGGACGAACAGGGCGGGGACCCGAAGTCACTGATCGAGCCGTATCTGCAGATGGTGCAGACCGCCGAGGAACCGGGTCCCGGGACGTTCGGCGCGCGCTGGGCGGAACTGCCGCCGGAACGGCAGTCGGCGGTGATCGTGGCGGTGCAGGCCGCCGCCGACCAACTCTGCGGTTAGCGGCGGGCACAGCGCGCAGAATGGCCTTATGGCGGCCGGTAAGCGAGTGGCCCTCGCCCTGGGCAGCGGCGGGGCCCGCGGATACACCCACATCGGGGTGATCAACGAGCTGCGTGCGCGCGGCTACCAGATCGTCGGCGTCGCCGGCTCGTCGATGGGCGCCCTGGTCGGCGGCCTGGAGGCGGCCGGCAAGCTCGACGAGTTCACCGAGTGGGCCGAGTCGCTGACCCAGGCCGCGGTGCTGCGGCTGCTGGACCCGTCCATCACCGGCGCGGGGGTGCTGCGGGCGGCCAAGATCCTCGACGCGGTGCGCGACATCCTCGGCGAGGTGCGGATCGAGGAGCTGCCCATCCCCTACACCGCGGTGGCGACCGATCTGCTCAGCGGGAAGTCGGTGTGGCTGCAGCGCGGTCCGGTGGATGCGGCGATCCGGGCGTCGATCGCGATTCCGGGCGTGATCGCACCGCATGTGCTCGACGGCCGGCTGCTGGCCGACGGCGGCATCCTCGATCCGCTGCCGATGGCGCCGATCGCGGCCGTCAACGCGGACCTGAGCATCGCGGTGAGCCTGGCCGGCAGCGACTCCGGCGGCACCGAACCCGACAACACCTCGGTCAGTGCGCGCACCGAGTGGCTGAGCCGGATGTGGCGCAGCACCACCGCGCTGTTCGAGAACACCTCGGTGTTCGGCCGGTTCACCTCCGGCGATCAGCAGAACAGCGACAACGCTGGCGGCGAGAGCGATCAGGAGTTGATCGACAGCTCCAAGGTGGCCACCGAGCCGTCGGTGCCCAAGATGGGCAGCTTCGAGGTGATGAACCGCACCATCGACATCGCGCAGGCCGCGCTGGCTCGCCATCAGCTGGCGAACCACCCCCCGGATCTGCTCATCGAGGTGCCGCGCGCCGCGTGCCGTTCGCTGGATTTCCACCGCGCCGCGGAGGTGATCGAGATCGGCCGCAAGCTGGCGGTGGCCGCACTCGACGAGTACGAGGCCGAGCGCGGCCGCTAGCCGTCGAGGAACTCGGTGACCGCGGGGGCGACGCGCTGCCCCTGGGTGCGGCCGGCCGCCGCCGAGGGCGCCCGGCACGCCGGGTCGAGCGGGTTGGCGCCGAACGCCTCGCGCGATGCGTCGTCGGCGAACACCGTGAACACCCGCCCGGGGAACGCCTCGACCTCCTCGGCCACCCCCGGACCGAACGGGGACGGCGATGACTCCGCTTGAGGCACAACGACGACCGCGGTATCGCAGTCGGCCGCCACCCCGAGGTTCACCGGGCTGGCCACCCCGCCGTCCATGTACCGGCGCGCACCGATGGTCACCGGCGGCCATACCCCCGGGACGGCGCAGCTGGCGGCGACGGCATCGACCAGCTCGACCCCGCAGCGGGCGTCGAAGACGACCAGCTCACCGGTCTCGGTGTCGACGGCGGTGATGCGCAGTTCCTGGTCCGGCCATTGATGTGACGGCAGCCGATGGGCGATCACGTCACGGCGGACCGACTCGGGTACGGTGCGCGCCGACAGGGCGATCGCGCCGATGCGGCGCAGCTTGTCGGTCCTGGAGCCGGGTTCGGTCACCGCGTCCATGAACAACGCGGCGATGTCGTCGATGCCCGCCCCGGGATGCAGTTCGGTCGTCGTGGGGGCGGTCTGCCGCTCGTAGAGCTCGTCCAGCGGAACTCCGCTGGTGAGCTGGCCGGCGACCGCCGAACCGGCCGAGGTGCCGATCAGGACGTCGGAGTCCAGCAGGGCCTTGGCGGTGTCCGGGGCGACATCGGCGATGCCGCGCAGAACCCCGAGCTCCCAGGCGATGCCGGCCAGCCCACCGCCGGCGAGCACCAGAGCGCGTCTCGACACCCCGTGAGTGTGCCATGTGGTTAATCTGGCCAGGTGCTCCGCACGGCGATCGCCGCGACAGCGGCAGCGGTTCTGCTGACGACCGCCCCCGGCGCGGTCGCGCAGCCGCCTGCCCCGCCGACGCCGATCGTCCCGCCACCGGGGCAGCCGCACAACCTCGGCGACCTGAAGGCCGAGGTGATCCGCTACCACGACAGCGGCGCCTACCTGACCGACCTAAAGGCGGCGGCGGCCCCGGCGATCGCCTGGATCACCGAACGCGTCCCGCAGGTGAGCCGGCCCGCGATCGTCCTCGACATCGACGAGACGTCGCTGTCGAACTGGGAGGTGTTGAGAGCCAACGACTTCGCCCTGTTCACCGCGGGCCCGTGCCCGGATCTGCCGCATGGGCCGTGCGGGCTCGCGGCCTGGCTGAACCTCGGCGACGCCCCCGCGATCCCGCCCACCCTGGACATCTTCACCACCGCCCGCGGGCTGGGTGCGGAGGTGTTCTTCCTCACCGGCCGGCCGGAGAACCTGCGCGCGGCGACCGAACGCAACCTGCACACCGTGGGCTATCGCGGCTGCACCCGGCTGATCATGGAACCCGTTGGCAGCGAATTCGTTTCGGCAGCCGACTTCAAGGCCCCACAGCGCGAGCGGCTCACCCGGGAGGGCTACACGATCGTCGCCAACATCGGCGATCAGCCGTCGGATCTGGCGGGTGGGTTCGCCGAACGGGCGTTCCTGCTGCCCAACCCGTTCTACCGCATTTCCTGAGCCAGATGCGGCGCGGCTTTGCCGCTGATCAGCGGCAGGTCGAGCATGGTGAGGATGCCGGGTTCGGCCGCGCATACCGCCGGAACGGAGTTCACGCAGTGCGCGGCGGTGCCGACGATGCCGCGCTCGGGGCCGGTGTCGCCGACCTCGGAGTGGAATCCCTTGACGGTGACGGTGATATCCGGGTTGCCGCGGACCTCCATCTCGTAGCGCTGCCCCTCCGGCCCCAGCGTCCAGGCGGGATCGAGGTTCTCCTCCCCCATCAGCCAGTTCACCGTGACCCGCACGACGGGTTCGTCGTCGACGAGGGCCTCCCAGTGGAATCGGCGGCCGGCGACCTGACCGGGTTCGATCACGCCCAGCGGTGAGTCGATCGGCGCGGTCGCGACGGCCACCTCCTGGGTGGCGCGCACCCTCGGGTCGGCGGCGAAACCCATCTGGTCGACGACCATCTTGACCGCCTGAATGAAGCCGCCGTCGAGCATCTTCTGCATCGGCCCGCTGAGCGCCTTGTCGGGCACCTCGCCGAAACCCATCACGTGCCGCAGCACGTCCGGCGCATCGTAGGTCCGCAGGTCCGAGAACTCCTCGGCCCGAACGAATGTCACACCGGTGGAGAACGCCGAGAACAGCAGTGGGAACTTGTCGCTGAAGCCGCCGGGCGCCATGCCGGTGCCGTGCAGGGTGGCGTTGCCGTCCAGCGCGGCCTGTTTGATCTCCGCGGCGCTGCGCTCGCTGGGGTAGAGCCAGCCGACCGGGGTGATGACGTTCTTGCCCGAGCGCAGCAGCGCGGCCACCTCATCGGGGTTGGGCAGCAGCGGCGCGTAGATGACCGCGTCTGCGTCCAGTGCGACGATGTCGTCGAGGCTGTTGGTGGCGGTCACGCCGAGCGGCGGACCGCCGATGAGTTCGCCGACGTCCCTGCCGACCTTCGCCGGCGAGTGCACCCAACAGCCGACGAGTTCCAGATCCGGGTGCTCGAGCACGCCCTTGATCGCCGCGACCCCGACCCCGCCGGTCGCCCACTGCACCACCCGCAGGCTCATTGCGCCTCCTCGCACGAACGAGAACACGTTCTACTCAGGTCTACACCACCATCGGTGGCGATGGACCCGGATCCCGCCGCCGAGTCGCCGCTGGACACGCGCCACGCGGGTGTGTTCGGATCGGTGCGACGACGGCGAAGGGACGAGGTCATGGCCAACAGGGTGTTCGTCATCGGTGTCGGGATGACGAAGTTCGAGAAGCCGGGACGGCGCGAGGGGTGGGACTACCCGCAGATGGCGCGCGAGTCGGGCACGAAGGCGCTCGAGGACGCCGGGATCGACTACCGCGAAGTGCAGCAGGGATTCGTGGGCTACGTCGCCGGCCCCTCGACGTGCGGCAACCGCGCGCTCTACGAGCTGGGGATGACCGGCATTCCGATCGTCAACGTCAACAACAACTGCTCGACCGGTTCGACGGCGCTCTTCCTCGCCGCACAGGCGGTCCGCGGCGGGCTGGTGGATTGCGCGATCGCGCTGGGGTTCGAGAAGATGCAGCCCGGTCCGCTGCAGGGCGGCTCGGACGACCGGGAGTCGCCGATGGCCCGGCATGTCGCCGCGCTGGCGGAGATCGACGAGTTCGCCATGCCGGTCGCGCCGTGGATGTTCGGCGCCGCCGGACGTGAGCACATGCGCAAGTACGGCACCACCGCGGAGCATTTCGCCAAGATCGGCTACAAGAACCACAAGCACTCGGTGAACAACCCGTACGCGCAGTTTCAGCAGGAGTACACCCTCGACGACATCCTGGCCGCCAGGATGATCTCGGCACCGCTGACCAAACTGCAGTGTTCGCCGACCTCCGACGGATCGGCCGCGGCGATCGTCGCCGGCGAGGCGTTCGTCGACAAGCACGGCCTGGCCGGACAGGCCGTCGAGATAGTCGGGCAGGCGATGACCACCGACTTCGACTCGACGTTCGACGGCAGCGCCCGGAACCTCATCGGCTACGACATGAATGTCAAAGCCGCACAACAGGTTTACCAGCAGAGCGGCCTCGGGCCGGAGGACTTCCAGGTGATCGAGCTGCACGACTGTTTCTCGGCCAACGAGTTGCTGCTCTACGAGGCGCTGGGACTGTGCGGAGAGGGCGAGGCTCCCGAGCTGATCGACAACGACGACACCACCTACGGCGGCCGCTGGGTGGTCAATCCGTCCGGTGGGCTGATCTCCAAGGGCCACCCGCTGGGCGCCACCGGTCTGGCGCAGTGCGCCGAGTTGACCTGGCAACTGCGCGGCACCGCCGACAAACGCCAGGTGGAGGGCGTCACCGCGGCCCTGCAGCATAATATCGGCCTCGGCGGGGCGGCGGTGGTGACGGCTTATCAGCGCGCGGAGCGGTGATAAGCGATGATGGTCGGGTGATGATCCGCAGAGTTGTGGCGGCGACGGTCGTCGGCGTGGGCGCCGCCGTGGCGGCCGCCGGCCTTGCCGGCGCCGATCCGGGCAAGAGCGCTGACGAAGTGATCGCCCAGCTGGAGCGGGACGGCTACAGCGTCACGATCGACAAGATCGGCACCGCCCCGCTGTCGGAGTGCGTGGTCACCAGCATCCGTAATCCGCAGCAGTTCACCCAGCTCAAGCCGTTGCTCGGCGGGGAGGGCGCACTGTTCCCGGCGGTGACCAGTCAGCCGATCTCGGTGTCGCTGGACTGCTCCAAGTAGCGAGCCCGCCCAGCGACACCGAGCCGGTTCAGCGTGAGCAATCGGCGGTGACGGTGATGTTGCGCCGGGTCACCACCTGGACCAGGTCGTCGCCCCGGCGCTGGAATTCGGTGTGCTCCCTGACCTTTCCGATGTCGGTGATGACGCACTGGTTCAGCGGGGCGCTGCCGATCCGGTTGACCTTGACGTCGAAGCCCTGAGCCTTGAGGGTCGCGATGGTCAGCTCGGCCGATTCGGTGGCCGACGCGGCGGGCGCCAGCCCGAGCCCAGCCGCCGCAGCGCCGACGACGGCCCATGCGAACACCGTTGCACGCATGTCGTATCTCCCTTCGGTGGTGAAGGCCCCGTGCCTTCAGCCGGTACGACGGGGCACTCACCGGAGGGGTTCAACGCCGCCGGGGAATTTTTCGGCGTTCTCTTGCGCGGGCGACCGTCAGGCGGTGGCCGCTTCCAGGGTGTGCAGCGGGTCGGTCGCGACGAACTGCGAGTACAGCAGCGGCATCGCCGCGGCCACCGACAGCGTGGTGACCGTGCCGGTGTAATCGGCGACGTAGAGCCGGTCGCTGTCGTCGTCGACGGCCACGCAGGACGGCCGCGGGGCGACGGCCACGGTGTTGACCAGCTCCAGCGAGGCCGGGCACAGCACCGTGATCCGGTCGTAGTCGACGACGTAGGCGCGGGTCCGGTCGCTGCTCAGTACCAGCTGGGTCGGCGCGCCGGCGCCGAGCTCGACGGACTTGGTGACGCGACCGACGGCCAGGTCGACCACCTGCACCGCACCGCCCCGCACGCGGTCGGAGGTGAGGACGAACACCGCGTCCTCGGCGCAGCCGAGATCGCGGATCGGCGGTCCGACCGGGATCCGGTGCCGCACACGGGCGGTCTCGGTGTCCACGACCACCAGCGCACTGCCGCGTGCGTCGGTGGTCGCGACGTACAGCACTGTGCCGGTGGGGTCGGTCACGCAGGCGTCGAGGCCCAGACCAGGGCCGGAGCCGATGTCGATGGTGCCCACCCGCTCGGCGGTGAGGTCGATGACCGCGACGTCGGCGTATCCGTCGCCGGTGCGGCCCGCGTAGACGCGCTTGCCGTTCGGGCTGACGGCCAGCGCGGACACGCTGAAGGCCAGCGGATAGACCGCGGACACGGTCCGGCGGTCGACGTCGATCACCGAAACGGCGTCGCAGCCGGTGGCGGTGGTCGCGACCACCACCTGGTCGGCGGTGCGGGCGACCGCGAACGGCTCACCGGGGACCGGGATGACCCCCGACGCGTGGAGCGTGTTCGCGTCGAGCAGGGACACCGCGTCGGCGCCGTAGTGGGCGGCGATGATCACATCGCCTCGGGTCGTGATGTCGGCGATCGGGCCGTACGGCAGCGTCAGCGCGCCGAGCCGCTCGACCTCCGGATCGGTGGGGGTTTCCAGTGCGGTGTCCAAGGGACATCCCTTCGGGTCGGTGCCCGCGACCGCCTCGGCGTCCACTTCGGACCTCGAAGCGCCACCGGGCATAACCGAATAAGCCATCTTCGTCGGCACCTCCGCCGGTATGGCGGCACCGGCTGTAGTTCCTTGCTGCACGCCCCTTTTGGGCGCGGTTTCACCCGAGTCTAGCGACGCCGCCGACAGCTCCCGAGCGACTGCGGCGCCGATCGGCGGCGAGCGGCGGAAACCTCTCAGACACTACTTAGAAAAATCTTCGTTACCGTGTCGTTATCAATCGATAGCAATCCGGACCAACCGGCGGTGAGCAGGAAGGAAGCGTTTCCCGGCAACGACGGCCGCGAGAACTGATTCGGGTCGGTCGCGCGCCATTTCTTAGGGTTCACCCGCAAAAATGCGCGGTAAATCACACCGACCCCGGTCAGCAAAACCCGCTCGGATGCGGTAGTCGACCGGTTAGGTCGGGCAGGCGCAGCGACGCCGGGCCGGCGGGCAGCCGAGGAAGTCGAGCCGCACCCGGGTCCCGGTCGGCAGTGGGGAGATGGTGATGCGGTCGGCCAAGGGCGCGCATCAACGGGATGCCTCGGCCCCGGGTGTTGGGTTGCTGGGCCGGATCGACGTGGCGCCACTGCCCGCGGTCGGACACGTCGACCTGCAGCGTGCCGTCGGCGGCCGGGCTGTAGTGGGCGCGCAGCTCGACCGTGCCCTCTTCCCCGGGGCCCGGCGCCCCGGGGCGGTGGCCGGCCGGACCCCGCGCGCGGTAGGCGAACTCGGCGGCGTTGGTGAGCGCCTCGTTCACCGCCAGCAGGACGTCGTTGAGGCGCACCGTGTCCAGCACGAAATGTTCACGCAGCCAGTGCCCGAACTCGGCGCGGAACCGGGCCACCGTCCGCGCGTCGGCGATGTCGGTGCGGACGAAGTCCGCCGCCACGCCGGCGGAGGTTGGCTGTGGTTCGGTCATGATGCCACCGGATACCCATTGGGCCGGTGTGTCATGCCGTGACGTTCTCGAGCGCCGCGTCCAGCGAGGGAACCAGTTGGATCAGATCGGCGATTCCGGTGATCTTCAGCGGCCGGCTGGTCGCCGGGCCGTCGGCGACCACCGCGAATCGGATCGACGAGCCGTCGGTCTGGTTGTGGGCCTCCATCAGCACCTGCATGCCGGCCGAGCCGAGGAAGTCCACGTCGGTCAGATCGACGATCAGCCCGGCCGGATCCTTTTCCAGCGCCGCTTGAACAGCGTCTCGCAATTGCGGCGCGGTGAGCATGTCCAACTCACCCGACGCGGCGACGACCGCCACCCGATCGATCCATTTCTCGGTGCAAAGCTGTTCGGTCAAGCCTCACCTCTTGTTCAGCCGACCACCCACGCGGTCAGTGTCGATTCGCCGGGCTGCCGTCTGAACCCGGCCAACAGAGTAGCCACTTTGTCGGCCCGGCACACCAGCCGAGGACATTCACACTGCTCAGACCCAGCGACACGGACGCCGCGCGGCCCGCCACGCCGGGGCGCGGTGGTCGCGAAGGCGGGGCGGGGCCCGATTCCCTCCGGGGTCGCCGAGATCCGGCGGCGACCCTCCGGCTCCGACCCGCGAATCCGGCGGCTCATAGCCGTCTACCGGCGGTTTTCGGGGTAATGTCGCCGATATCAGGTGACGAGTGAAGGGTGATCGATGGAGTCCGTCTGTCTGTCCATGCGGCGATTGCTCATCGCAGCCGGTTTCGCGGTCGTCGTGACAGCGCCGCTCGCCGGAGCCGCGCTGTCGGCGTCGGTCGACCACCGCCCGTCGCCGCTCGCCGCCTGCTCCGGCGGGGAGGAGTACGACAGCTACACCGGACATTGCGTCCCCTATCTCGTGCCGAGGACCAGCCGTTCGCTGGGCACCAACCCCGACTTCTGCCCGCCGGGGGTCAGCGGCACCGAGTGCGGCGGCTCGACCGGCGATACGGCCTCCTCGCCGCAACCGCAGATGCCTGCTCCGGTACCGCCGCAGGAGCCCGAACAGGAACTCGCCGAGATCTCCACTCCCGGCTACTGACGAGCACCGGCGCGCCGGCCGGTAGTACGGTCGGCCCGTCGCCGTGGATCGTGACAGGTGTTCGCCGCAACGGCTCGCGCGCGGCGCCCGGCGACCGAGATCGTCGCCCTGCTGCGCGATCACGCGGACCATCCGTTGAGCCCGCCGCTGTATGGACCTCGCGATCCCCTCGCGTCCTGGTGCATGGCGGCGCTGCTGATTACCGTGTGCGGACGCACGGCGCTGATCGACGAGTTGACCGGCCCGGGCGTGTCCACCCTGCGGGATCGCCTGACATCCCGCTGATCGCGTGTTCGGCCGCTTCTGTTCGCCGCGGCGTGGCTGCGGCTGCTAGCCCTGCTGCAACCCCGACAGCATCAGCTCGACGGTGTGCCCCATCGCCGCGCGCAGGTCGATGTCGGGCGTGTCGAACCAATGTGCAACGCAGGCAGCCAGAATCGTCACCACCACGGTCGCGACGAAATCGGCCCCGAGTTGGTCGCCGTGCAGCTCCCCACGCCGCTGGCCGTCGGCGACGATCTCGGCCACCAGCGCGATCAGTTCCGGGTGCAGGGTCTCACCCCCGACCGGCGTGTCGGGCCGATGCAACATGTCGAAGGCCATGGCCCGCATGGCCGGGCTGCTGTCCGCCCACGCGTCGGCGATCACCGACGCCACCGTGCGCAACCGCTGCGGCGCCGGCCCGCCCTCGGCGTCGACGGCGGCGCGCGCCCGGTCGGCCAACCTGCGGTTGAACTCCAGCAGCAGCGCCCCCTTGGCTCCGTAGAAGCGGAAGAAGGTCGCCCGGCCGATCTCGGCGCGCTCGCAGATGTCCTCGACCGTCACCTCGGCGTAGGGGCGCTCCTCGAACAGTTCCATCGCGGCCTCGTAGATGGCCTCGCGTGTGCGCGCCCGTTTGCGTTCCCGCAGGTTCGGAGCGGCGTCGTCCATGGCCGCAGCTTAACGCCCGCACCCTCTTGACAGAGACGCAAATATCAATTGATACTCAAGTCTCACTACCGATGTGATCCAGAAAACACCTCGCCCCGGTCAGCGAGCCGGATCGCTGCCGGCGCGGCCCGGGAACCGAGGAAACGAGCCCACCCACTCGCGGCGGAGGAGTCGACATGACGGTCAACGGAGGCGAACTACTCGCTCGCGCCCTCAGGTCCGCCGGCGTGACGGACGTCTTCGCACTGCACGGCGGGCACCTCGACGCGTTCTGGGCGGCCTGCCCCCGGCACGGGCTGCG
>JGI25328J35697_1000877_pt1 | contig 23163 bp, 19 predicted proteins | sample HigsolmetaAR203D_FD_35697 | JGI IMG/M metagenome (IMG submission 35697)
TTTTTGGGCCATGGTACTCTGAAACGAAACTGTAAAGCCGTTGTAATCTTTCTGTAATATTCCCGGGGTAAGATAAAGACACGATGAAAACCCCCTTAATGATATACTTTCTGCCGGAGTAGCCGCAAAGCTACTCTTTTTTTTTACCCGGCCATCGGGTATAGTGAACCCAGGAGAGTACCTGAACATCCCGGGTTGGCCGGTCCCGGCTGCAGCGCGAGCCGGGGGCAACGATACCGCTGTGGAAGCATAGGATGGAGGGTGGGTACAAGCAGATGGCAACCAAACACGAACAAATTCTACAATATATTGACCGTCTTCCGATCGGTACGAAGATCTCCGTGCGCCAGATCGCCAAGGATCTGGATGTAAGCGAAGGCACCGCCTACCGGGCGATCAAGGAAGCGGAAACGCAGGGCTACGTCAGCACGATCGAGCGCGTCGGAACGGTGCGGATCGAGAAAAAGCAAAAGGAAAACATTGAACGGCTGACGTTCGCCGAAGTGGTCAACATCGTCGACGGTCACGTCGTGGGCGGCCGCGAGGGGCTGCACAAGACATTGAACAAGTTCGTCATCGGCGCCATGCAGTTGGAGGCGATGATGCGCTACATCGACGCGGGCAGCCTGCTGATCGTGGGGAACCGCTATCAGGCGCACAAAATCGCCCTGCAGCAGGGAGCGGCCGTCCTGATTACCGGCGGCTTTGACACCAGTGAAGAGGTAAAGCGGTTGGCCGACCAGCTGGCCTTGCCGATCATCTCGTCCAGCTATGACACGTTTACCGTCGCTTCCATGATCAACCGGGCCATTTACGATCGGCTGATCAAAAAAGAGATCGTCATGGTGGAAGACATCCTCAAACCGCTGGCGGAGACGCCCGTGCTGCTCCCGACGGACACGGTCGCCAAGTGGCACCAGTATACGGAATTGTATCAGGACACCCGTTTTCCCGTCGTCGACGAGCAGATGCGGCTGATTGGGATCGTCACGTCGAAAGACATCATCGGCCACGAGGAGACAGCGACGATCGACAAGGTGATGACGAAAAATCCGATCACCACGTCGCCGCGCGTCTCCGTGGCCTCCTCCGCGCATCTGATGGTGTGGGAGGGGATCGAACTGCTGCCGGTGGTGGACAACTACCGCAAACTGGTCGGCGTGCTCAGCCGCAACGACGTGCTGAAGGCGCTGCAGTATACGGCCAAGCAGCCGCAGATGAGCGAGACGTTCCCCAACCTGATCATGTCCCACTTCCGTGAGGAGCGGCAGGGAGACCAGCTCGTCTACAAGGGGGAAGTGACACCCCAGATGACCAATCACCTGGGGACGATTGCCAGCGGCATCATGACCACCGTCATGGTGGAAGCGGCGTGCAACCTGCTGCGGCTGCAGCGGCGCGGGGACATGGTGCCGGAGAACATCACCGTCTACTTTTTGAAGCCGGTGCAGATGGAGAGCCAGATCGAGGTGCGGCCGCGCCTCATGGACATCAGCCGCCGCTTCGGAAAGGTGGAAGTCTGCGTGTACCACGGCGACCAGCAGGTGGGACAGGCGATGGTAACGGCGCAGATCATCGATCGCTAATCAATCGGNATCACGCAAACGGAATTACACACAAAAAAGGTCGTCCGGACGGCAGTGCCGCGGACGGCCTTTTTGGCTTGCTGACCTGTACAATGTCAATTGGTGAGGTTATCTGTACGAAGACAGAAAAAAGTTGAGCAGTCCGACTGCAACGAAAAAACCGAGCATCCCAATCAGGAAATAACCGATATACAGAATGATTCGGTAGGGGGATTGATCGCGCATGGTTGTCCTCCCTTTTTTCTTTCTTTGCCGATTGAACCTTTCCAGTTCTTACTGGTATATACGTGCTGACCGGCCCGGACGTTTCGCGGTCCGCATTGACAGCGGAGAAAAAGCGGCTTATGTTTAGGATTAGACAATCATCTAATGTAATGGACACGATATACACGATTGAAACGGAAGGAGGGGGTTTCCATGCAGCTGGAAAAGCTGGTCACCTTTTACAAAGCGCTGGGAGACCCGACCCGTCTGCGCATCGTCGCGCTCCTGGCGAACGGTCCGCTGCACGGCCAAGCGCTGGCCGGCAAGCTGGGCGTCACCCCGCCCACCATCACGCACCACATGGCAAAGCTGCGCGAGGCCGGGATCGTCTATGAGCGGCGGGAAAAAAACACGATTTACTTTACCCTGCACGAGACCAATCTGACGCGCAAATCGCAGGCGCTTCTGACCCTGCTGGACAAGGCGAAAGGAACGGAAGGAGCGGCAGAGATGGAGGAAACGGACGAGAAGTGGGCGGCGGAGAAAATGCAGGTGATCCGCCATTTCTTCACGGCGGACGGCAGGCTGAAGCACATNCCGACTCAGCGAAAGAAAAAGCTGATCGTCTTCGAACACATGGTGCGGGGACTGGAGCGGGGACGAAAGTACGAGGAGCGGGAAATCAACGAGTACATCCGCCGCTTCCACGACGANTACGCCACGATCCGGCGCGAATTTGTGATGAACCACTATATGTACCGGGAGAACGGCATCTACGAGTTGAATCCCCCGGAGATGTGGGCCAAGGCGGAAGACCTGCGCTGAAGAGCGGAGCGGCTGCAAAAGCAGCATAAACAAAAAAAGGACAACCGTCGGCACCTGCCGCTTCGGTTGTCTGAAGCAAGAATGTCACACAGGCTCATTATACGCAGGAACAGCGATTTTGGCCAGAAAAAACGAATGGGAACGGAGGAAAAACGTTCCCATGGCAGGCTCGGCCCCTGACGGCTACGAGCCTTTTTTCAGTTCCGCCTGCCACGCAGCGCGGTAGCGGAGGAAGTTGCGTGTGCCGAGAATCAGGTTGACACCGCCGACAAACAGGAGCACCAGGGCGATCACGACGCGGATCACGTCCAGCTGGTCAAACGTCAACTGATTGAGTCCCAGCAGCGTGACCAACACGCCGAGCGACATGTTCATCTTGCCCAGGGTCATGCGCGACGCCAACGGGTGCATCCCACGCTGACGAGCGGTAATGCTGTAGTACACGCTGGCCACCAGGGAAGCCAGCACTCCGGTTACATAGGTCGCAAACCACATGCATGGATTCATCCTCTCCTGCGATCTGGTACTATCCTACCAAAGTTTGCGAAAGCGGGCAATCTGGACAGGGGAATGTTTGTTCTCATATGGTTTTGTGGTATAATTTTCTTGTACAATAGCACATCAGTTCGCAAAGGGGGCACTTCCATCCCTGCAAGAAAGGGGGTGACGCGATGACCGTATACCAAGCGTTGAGTCTGATGCTGGCGTTTGGAAGCCTGGTTGTCATGCTCCTGACGAACAAAAAGAAGTAGGCCGCGCGTGAGTCCGACAGCTCCGCGACCTACTCCTCTTCCCAACGGGCCGTTCCCTTTGCGGNAACGTCTATTGTGCGATGACCGGAGCGCGGCAACGCTTCGGTCTCTTTCATTTGATTCCCGTTCGACGGCCGTTGCTGGCAAGGGAATCCCTATCTTCACTATACCCATGCGGCAAGGGATTGTAAAGCCCACGCCTGCCCTGACAGGGGCGGGATGAAGTATAATGAAAGAAAACGACAACGGGACGGAACAAGAGAGGAAGGAACGCGATGACCCCCTTTGTCCATCTGCATGTGCACACGGAATACAGTTTGCTCGACGGCGCGGCCCGCATCGAGGAACTGGTGCGCCGGGCGGCGGAGCTGGGCATGCCGGCCCTGGCGATGACCGATCACGCCAACCTGTACGGCGCCGTGCCGTTTTACAAGGCCTGCCGGGACGTAGGCATCAAGCCGATTATCGGCATGGAGGCGTACGTCATCGAAGGAAACCTGCAGGATCGCGTGCGCAATGCCCCCGCACCGTACCATCTCGTGCTGCTGGCGGAGAACGATCGCGGCTACCGCAANCTGCTCAAGCTGGCAACGCTGGCCAACACGGAGGGCCACTTCATCCTCCCNCGGCTGAACAAGGAGGCGCTGGCCCACTACAGCGAGGGGCTGATCGCTTTGAGCGCCTGCCGGGAGGGGGAGGTGGCCCGGCTGCTGCTCGCCGGCGACAGCGAGGGAGCCCGACAGGCGGCGCTCTGGTATCAGCAGGTGTTCGGCGCTGACCGGTTTTACCTGGAACTGCAGGATCACGGGTTGGAGATCGAGCGCAGGCTGAATCAGCGGCTGCTCCATCTGGGGCGGGAGACGGGCATTCCGCTCGTCGCCACCAACAACGTGCACTACGTCTACCGGGANCAGCACCGGCAGCATGACATTTTGCTGGCAATTGGCGAGGGCAAGACGGTGGACGAGGAGAACCGATTCCGCTACGAGACCGACGAGTACTACCTGAAAAGCGGCGACGAGATGGCCCGCCTGTTTGCCTATGCGCCGCAAGCGCTGTCCAACACGGCCGCCATCGCCGAACGCTGTCAGTGGGAATTGTCGTTTGGCCAGCACATTTTGCCCAGGTTTCCCCTGCCTGCCGGACAGGAACCGACAACTTTCCTGCGCGAACTGTGCGAACAAGGCTGCCGCGAGCGCTACGGCGAGATCACGCCCGAGGTGCGCGAGCGGTTGGAACACGAACTGGCGATCATTACGCGGACCGGTTTTACCGATTACTTTCTGATCGTCTGGGACTTCATGCGCCACGCCCATGAGCAGGGCATTCCGACCGGGCCGGGACGCGGTTCGGCGGCGGGCAGCCTGGTGGCCTATGCGCTGAAGATCACCAATGTTGATCCGCTTCGCTTCAGCCTGCTGTTTGAACGGTTTCTCAACCCGGAGCGGGTGACGATGCCGGACATCGACATTGATTTTTCCGTTGAGCGGCGGGACGAGGTGATCCGTTACGTGGCCGACAAGTACGGTCATGACCGGGTGGCGCAGATCATCACGTTTGGCACGATGGCGGCACGGGCTGCTGTCCGCGATGCGGGGCGGGCACTGGGGCTGTCGCTTGGCCTGGTGGACCGGGTGGCCAAAATGATCCCGCAGTCTCCCGGCATGACCATCGACAAGGCGTTCCAGCTCAATCCAGAGTTGGGCAAGCTGTGCGAGACGAACGGCCAGGCGAAGCAGTTGATCGAAGCGGCCAGGGGCGTCGAGGGGCTGCCCCGCCACGCTTCCACGCACGCGGCCGGCGTAGTGATCGCACCGGAGCCGCTGACCGAGTACGTGCCGCTGCAGACCGGCAGCGAAGGCTTGGCTTTGACCCAGTATCCGATGGAAGCGCTGGAAGAGATCGGTCTGTTAAAGATGGATTTTCTCGGCCTGCGCAACCTGACGATCATTCAGGAAACGCTGCGCCATCTGCGAGAACAGGGGATCGACCTCGACCTGGAGCGGATTCCCCCCGACGACGCCAAGACCTTCCGGATGCTCAGCCGCGGCGAGACGACGGGGATCTTTCAACTGGAATCGGCGGGGTTCCGCAGCGTGCTGCGCGAGCTGAAGCCGACCAGCCTGGCCGACATTGTCGCCGTGCTCGCCCTTTACCGGCCGGGGCCGATGGANATTATCCCGCAGTACATCCGGGCCAAGCACGGCGAAACCCAGGTGCACTACGCCCACCCCGATCTGGAGCCGATCCTGAAAGAAACGCACGGCTTCATGATCTACCAGGAGCAGATCATGCAGATCTCTTCCAAGCTGGCCGGGTTCAGCCTGGGCGAGGCGGACATATTGCGGCGGGCGGTGGGCAAGAAGAAACGGGAACTGTTGGCCGAGCAGCGGGAGAAGTTCGTCGCCGGCTGNGTCAGACAGGGCTACGGGGAGCGGCTCGGCAACGAAATCTACGACCTGATCGTCCGCTTCGCCGACTACGGTTTCAACAAGGCGCACTCGGTCGCCTACGCGATCATCGCCTACCAGATGGCCTACCTGAAGGCCAACTACCCGCTCGCCTTCATGGCCGCGCTGCTGTCGCTTTCCATCGGCAGCCAGACGCGCATCGCCGAGTACACTGAAGAGGCGCGGCGGCTGCGGCTGACCGTGCTGCCCCCGGACGTAAACGAGAGTCAGGCCTTTTTTACCGTGGAAAAGGAGGCGATCCGCTTCGGACTGGCGGCGGTCAAAAACGTCGGCTACGGCGCCATCGAGTCGATCGTGCAGGAGCGGGCCAAACGTCCGTACCGCGACCTGTTTGACTTCTGCGCCCGGGTGGACGGCAGGCTGGTCAACCGGCGGGTGGTCGAATCGCTGATTCTGTGCGGCGCGCTGGATTCGCTGCCCGGTCACCGCAGCCAGCTCATGGTGCTGCTGGACGAGGCGATGGGCAAAGCGACGGGCAGGCGGCAGGAGCGGGACGCCGACCAGCTCAACCTGTTTGCCGGCGAAGACGGAGCAGAGCCTGTGCGCCTGCCGTCCGAGTACCCCGATGTGCCACCGTTTTCGCGCAGCCAGCAGTTGAAAGAAGAGCGGGAACTGCTTGGTGTCTACCTGTCCGGACATCCGCTGGACCAGTTCGCCCACCTGCTCAACCGGCCGGAGGTGCACGCCGTCTCTGCGCTGGCGGAGTGCGCCCGAGACCAGACGGTAAAAGTGGTGGGCATGATNGTCGAAGAGCGGCGGATTCAGACCAAGAAAGGGGAACCGATGGCCTTCGTCACGCTGGAGGACAAAACCGCCCAGGTGGAGATGGTCGTCTTTCCAAAGGTGTACGCCAAATACATCGACCTGCTGAAGCGGGAGCGGATCGTCGTCGTGGAAGCGCGGGTGGATCATCAGGACGATGCGGTGAAGCTGCTGGTCTCCCGCATGTGGGATGTTGAAGCACTGCCCAGGCCGTCGACAGAGCCCGTGCTGTTTGTCAAAATTACGCCGGAACAGGAGCGCGATTCGACACTGCACCGGCTGCAGCGCTTGTTTGTCGAAAAAAAAGGAACGATTCCCGTCGTCCTGTACTACGAAGGAAAAAAGCAGACAATCCGCCTGCCGGACGCGATTCGCGTAGAGGTGGATGCTGCCTTTTTGGAGCAAGCGCGAGAAATTGTGGGAAGTGACAGCGTAATTCAAAAAGAATTGCCAGTAAACTGGGGAGGATGAACCAAGTCCTCCCTTTTTCGCCGTTTTCGGCGGCTTTACAGGAGAATGGGTTTTGTTATAATGGGGACATACCCAAAAAAGTGGTCTGACCACTTAGGTTCGATATAGATAAGTGAATCAGAGCGATACCAGATAGACATGAAATGGAGTGGTACTTGTGTCCAATTTGCGAGAGGATGCACTGGAACTTCACCGGAAGCACAGAGGGAAACTGGAAGCGGTTACCAAGGTGCCGGTGCGCAATGCCCGCGACCTGAGCCTGGCGTATTCGCCGGGTGTGGCAGAGCCGTGCAAGGAAATCTTTGACGACGTGTCCAAAGTATACGACTACACGATGAAAGCCAACCTGGTGGCCGTGGTCAGTGACGGTACCGCCGTGCTCGGACTGGGCAACATCGGTCCGGAAGCGGCCATGCCNGTCATGGAAGGCAAAGCCGTTCTGTTCAAGTCGTTTGCCGGCGTCGACGCCTTCCCGATCTGCCTGAACACCACTGACGTCGACAAGATCGTGGAGACGGTGAAACTGCTGGAGCCGACGTTTGGCGGCGTCAACCTGGAGGACATNGCCGCGCCTGCGTGCTTTGANATTGAGGAGCGCCTGAAAAAGGAAACCAACATCCCGATTTTCCACGACGACCAGCACGGTACGGCTATCGTGACCGCCGCCGGTCTGATCAACGCTCTGCGCGTGGTGAACAAAAANCTGGAGGATGTCCGCGTGGTCACCAACGGGGCGGGAGCGGCAGGCATCGCCATCATCAAACTGCTCCTGTCCATGGGCGTCAAAGACGTGATCATGTGCGACACCAAGGGGATCGTGTACGAAGGCCGNACCTTTGGCATGAACCCGGTCAAGGAAGAAATGGCGAAAATTACGAACCGCAGCAAAAAGCAAGGGGATCTGGCTGAAGCGATGAAGGGCGCCGACGTGTTCATCGGCGTATCCGTGGCCGGTGCCGTTACCCAGGAGATGGTCCGGTCGATGAACCGCGATCCGATCATTTTTGCGATGGCCAACCCGGTTCCGGAAATCATGCCGGACGAAGCAAAAGCGGCGGGTGCTGCCGTGGTGGGCACGGGCCGTTCCGACTTCCCCAACCAGGTGAACAACGTCCTGGCGTTCCCGGGCATCTTCCGCGGTGCGCTGGATACCCGCGCCACCAACATCAACGAAGAGATGAAACGAGCGGCGGTTTACGCCATCGCCAATCTGATCTCGCCGGAAGAGCTGTCTGCTGACAAGGTGATTCCGGCNCCGTTCGACCCGCGCGTCGCTCCCCACGTGGCAGCGGCGGTGGCGAAGGCGGCGATGGAAAGCGGCGTGGCCCGCATTACCGTCGATCCCGAAGAGGTCAAGGAAAGAACGGCAAAACTGGCCGCCATCTCGCTGCAAAAGGCGTAATCCCGGCCGTACGNGAAACAACGAAGAACACCCTCCCAACCGTGTGCGCGGTCAGGAGGGTGCTTCGCCGTAGACAGTCAATGAGGAGGGTGAAAAGTGCTCGGTTCTGCGCAAGAACGAAAAGTGTACGAAGGCATTCTGCTGCAGATCCATGAAATTGTTCGGGAAAAAAACCTGCGCCCCGGCGACAAGCTGCCGTCCGAACGGGAGCTGTCCGAACAACTGGGAGCGGGCCGTTCTTCCGTCCGGGAGGCGCTTCGAGCCCTGGAACTGCTGGGACTGATTGAAACCCGCCGGGGAGAAGGCACCTTTTTGAAGCACTACCGACACAACCGCCTGATTGACATTCTCGGCTACTTTATCCTGCGGGACTACAAGACGAAAAAAGACCTGATCGAAATGCGCCGAATTCTGGAGCTGGAAGCGGTGCGGTTGGCCTGCCGGCGTGCCACAGACAAGCACTTTGACGAGATGGAGCGGATCTTGGNGGCGGCGGAGGAGCGCGTGGAGCGCGGCGAGGTTCCCACCGAGGAAGACTACCAGTTTCACCGCGTGATCTGCCGCTCCAGCCGCAACTCCATTCTGCATCGCATCTGGGCACCGCTCGTCGAGTACAGCGACAGCGTCCGCAGCGAATCGCTGGGACGCGAAGGTCGGGCCCGCACCGCGCTGGCGGAGCACCGTCGGATCATGGAAGCCATTCGCGAGGGAGACGAAGCACTGGCGGTGGAGAGAATGCGCGAGCACCTGGAAAACAGCAAGCTCTAGTCGTGCGTCCCGCCTAGTCCGTTCCCTCTGCTGATTTGCGACGAGCGCTGGCGCTGTGATATGATGAGGCAGACCTGTTTTGGACGCTGAAGGAGGTTGCCAGCATGTGGACGGTCATCTACATCGCTCCTAGCGCAAAAATAGCGGAACGGATACAGCAACGATTGACAGATGAAGGATTCCTGGTCAAGGTACGCGAGGCGAAGGTTTCCAAGCAGTACGAAATTCTCGTGCCCGAAAGCGAAGTTCACGAAGTCCAGGAAATACTCGGCACGATCCTTCACTGACCAGAAAGGTGAGGTGTAACTGTGCTTAAAGACCTGTTCGGGAAGAAGCGAAAGTTCGCGACTGTCCCTGCGGAGACGATTGCGCGCGTTCCCGCCGGCGCGGACGGCGCCACTGTGACGGGACCCAAGGAAAAGGAAGTTCCCGAGGGACTGATGAATAAATGCCCGCACTGCGGGAGCATCCACTACTCCAAGGACCTGGAGAAAAATTTGCGCGTCTGCAAAGGCTGCCAGTACCATTTCCCCATGTCCGCTCCCGAGCGGATCCAGTCGCTCCTGGATGACGGGAAGCTGACCGAGGAGTTCGACGCNGACCTGATCACCGCCAATCCGCTCGGCTTTCCCGGTTATCTGGAGAAGCTGGAACAAGACATGAAAAACACCAATCTCAACGAGGCGGTCATCACCGGCGAGGGCGTGCTGGGAGGCAACCGCATCGTCATCGGCGTGATGGACTCCCGCTTTCGGATGGCCAGCATGGGCTCGGTCGTCGGCGAGAAGATCACCCGGGCGATCGAGCGGGCCGTGGAGCGGCGACTGCCGTTTCTCCTTTTCTCCGCGTCCGGCGGTGCGCGGATGCAGGAGGGCGTGCTCAGCCTGATGCAGATGGCCAAGACGAGCGCGGCGCTGGCCCGGCTGGACCGGGAGCGGCTGTTGTTCATCTCCGTGCTCACCAACCCGACATACGGCGGGGTGACCGCCAGCTTCGCCTCGCTCGGCGACTACAACATCGCCGAACCGGGCGCAATGATCGGGTTTGCCGGCCGNCGCGTGATTGAGCAGACGGTTCGCCAGGAGTTGCCGAAAGATTTTCAGACGGCGGAATTCCTGCTGAAGCACGGACAGCTCGACATGGTGGTGCATCGCAAGGACATGCGGACCACGCTGGCAAAAATCGTCGAGCTGCACACGATTCGGGAGGGAGTGTAGAAATGGCAGGCGAACTTCCCTTTGAGAAGCCGCTGGTGGAACTGCAGGAAAAGATCAAGGAACTGCGCAGGTTTACCGAGGAAAAAGGCATTGATTTTTCCGATGAAGTTGTTCGTTTGGAGAAAAAGGCCAAGGACCTGGCCGAGCAGATTTACGGCAATCTGACGCCTTGGCAGCGCGTGCAGATCGCCCGCCACCCCGAGCGGCCCACGACNTTGGACTACATTCATCATATTTTCACAGATTTTCTGGAAGTGCACGGTGACCGCTGTTTTGGCGACGATCTGGCGATTGTCGGCGGCATTGCCAAACTGGACGGCCGTCCGGTCACAGTNGTCGGCCACCAGAAAGGAAAAGACACCAAGGAAAACATCAGCCGNAACTTTGGCATGGCCCATCCCGAAGGCTACCGCAAGGCGCTGCGGATCATGCAGCAGGCGGACAAATTCGGCCGCCCGATCATCTGCTTTATCAACACCTCGGGGGCATATCCCGGCAAAGCGGCTGAGGAGCGCGGCCAGAGTGAAGCGATTGCCCGCAACCTGCGGGAGATGGCCGGCTTCCGCGTACCGATCATCTGCGTCGTGATCGGCGAGGGCGGCAGCGGCGGCGCCTTGGCGATCGGCGTCGGCAACCGCGTCTACATGCTGGAAAACTCCACCTACTCGGTCATTTCGCCAGAAGGGGCGGCGGCCATTCTCTGGAAGGACGCCAGCCTGGCGATGCGTGCGGCGGAAACGATGAAGATTACCGCGCCCGACCTGCTGGAGCTGNGTGTGATCGACGGGATCATCGAGGAGCCGTTTGGTGGGGCACACCGCGATGTGGTCCAGCAGGCCAGCCGGGTCAAGGCGAAGCTGCTGGAAGGACTGGAACAGCTCGACCGGTTGAGTCCGGAACAACTGATACAGGATCGCTACGAGAAGTTTAAACAGATTGGTGCCTACGCCTCCTTCTGATCCAGAGGAGGCGTTTTTTGCTTTTTTCTGCGCGAAAAATCTGCTAAAATCGTATTCGGACGCGGAATTTGTCAGATCATTCAAAAAGTATGGCACATATTCCGCAATGAGTGTAACAGATATAAATCCGGAACTGATACAGCATGTATCAAAGGCTCTTTGGCACATACTGTTTCTGTTTCAAGACATGCTAATGACGATAAGAAGGGTCGTTGGGCCTTTGTTTAGGACAGGAGAGGTGGTTTCCATGCAGAAAATCGCAGTATTGACCAGTGGCGGAGATTCTCCGGGGATGAACGCGGCGATTCGCGCCGCCGTTCGACGTGCCGCCTATCACGGCGTGCAGATGTACGGAGTGTACCACGGGTACGAAGGGCTGATGCGCGGCCATATCCAGGAGATGACGCTGGGGTCAGTCGGGGACATTATCCATCGGGGAGGAACCATCCTCTTTTCGGCCCGCAGTGAAGAGTTTAAAACAGAGGCAGGACAGGAGAAGGCGGTACGCCAACTGCACGAGCACGGCATCGAAGGTTTGATCGTGATCGGTGGCGACGGTTCCTTCCGCGGGGCGCAGAAGCTGACGGAGAAAGGCATTCCCACCATCGGCGTGCCCGGCACCATCGACAACGACATTCCGTGTACCGATTTCACCATCGGATTTGACACCGCGCTCAATACGATTGTGGAAGCGATCGACAAAATCCGCGACACCGCCACTTCGCACGAGCGCACCTACATCATCGAAGTAATGGGGCGCGACGCCGGAGATTTGGCGCTGTGGGCCGGTCTGGCGGCAGGTGCGGAATCNATTATCATTCCGGAAGCAGACCATGACATGAACGACATCATCGAACGGCTGCACGCNGGAAACCGCCGCGGCAAGAAGCACTCGATCATCATCGTGGCGGAAGGCGTCGGNAGCGCTGCCACCTACGCAGAGGAAATCAAGCAGCGGACCGGCTGGGAGACCAGGGTGACCGTGCTCGGCCACATCCAGCGGGGCGGTTCGCCGACTGCGTTTGACCGCATGCTGGCCAGCCGCATGGGGGCGGCGGCCGTTGACCTGCTGTTGGAAGGAAAGCGGGACCGAATGGTCGGCATCCGCAACAACCAGATCGTCGACGTCGATTTCAAGGATGCGTTGGCGCAAAAGCACCAGCTCGACTTGTCCATCTATCAGTTGGCGCGCACGCTGTCCATTTAGTACGGCGTATATTGACAGCTTGTTTCATAGGAGGGACGCACAGTGCTGCGTAAGGCGAAAATCGTATGTACCATCGGACCGGCGAGCGAGTCGGTCGAGACTCTGAAAAAACTGATCCACGCCGGCATGAACGTGGCCCGGCTCAACTTTTCCCACGGTTCCCACGAGGAGCATGCCGCCCGGATCGCCAACATCCGGCAGGCGGCCCGGGAGACGGGCAAGCAGGTGGCCATCCTGCTGGATACCAAGGGACCGGAAATCCGTACCGGCACGCTGGCCGTGGATGCAGTGGAACTGCAGGAGGGCCAGACGATCGTGCTGACCACAGAGGACGTGCCCGGCACGGCGGAACGCATCTCGATCACCTATGCCGATCTGCCGCGCGACGTGAAGAAGGGCGACACGATCCTGATCGACGACGGGCTGATCGGTCTGACCGTGGAAGCGGTAGAGGGGCATGAGATCATCTGCCGCATCAAGAACGGCGGCACGCTGAAAAGCAAAAAGGGCGTCAACGTGCCGGGCGTCAAGATCAACCTGCCGGGGATTACGGAAAAGGATGCACAGGATATCGAATTCGGCATCCGGCAGGGCGTCGATTTTATCGCCGCCTCGTTTGTGCGCAAGGCCGCCGACATCCTGGAGATTCGCGAAATTCTGGAACGCCACGGCGTTCACATTGACATCATCGCCAAGATTGAGAACGAGGAAGGCGTGGACAACGTAGACGAAATTCTCGCCGTTTCCGACGGACTGATGGTGGCCCGCGGCGACCTGGGCGTGGAAATTCCGGCGGAGGAAGTGCCGCTGGTGCAGAAAAAACTGATCAAGAAGTGCAACGAATTAGGCAAACCGGTCATCACCGCGACGCAGATGCTCGACTCGATGCAGCGCAATCCTCGCCCCACCCGGGCGGAGGCAAGCGACGTGGCCAACGCCATCTTTGACGGCACGGACGCGATCATGCTCTCCGGCGAAACGGCAGCCGGCAAATATCCGGTAGAGTCGGTGGAGACGATGAACCGGATTGCGCTCAGAGCGGAGCAGGAACTGAATTACCGGGAGATTTTGTACAACCAGGCTGTGCAAAAGCAGGTGACCATTACAGACGCGATCAGCCAGGCCGTGGCCAACGCCGCGCTCGACCTGGATGCGGCGGCCATCATCACGGCGACGGAGAGCGGTCATACCGCGCGCATGGTCTCCAAGTACCGTCCCAAAGCGCCGATCGTCGCAGTTACGCCGCACGCTGAAGTGGTGCGCCGTCTCGCGCTCGTCAACGGGGTCTACCCGGTGCTTGGACCAATGGCCAATACGACTGACGAAATGCTGGAGCTGTCCGTGCAGCAGTCGCTGGAGGCGGGGTATGTCCGCCACGGTGATCTCGTGGTCATCACGGCGGGCGTGCCGGTGCGTGAAGTAGGCACCACCAACCTGATGAAAATTCACGTCATCGGCGACATTGTGGCGAAGGGACAAGGCATCGGGCGCAAGGTGGTGACCGGCCGGGTCGTGGTTGCACGCTCGGCGAAGGAAGCGCTGGAGAAGATGCAGGAAGGCAGCATCCTCGTGACGATTGGAACGGAATCGGACATGATCGGCGCATTTGAAAAGGCGGGCGCGGTCATTACCGAAGAGGGCGGACTCACCTCTCACGCCGCCATTGTCGGGCTCAACCTCAACGTCCCGGTCATCGTCGGCGTCACGCGTGCTACGGAACTGCTGAAAGACGGTCAAATCGTCACAGTCGACTCCGAACGCGGCCACATTTACACTGGACATGCCNGNGTGCTGTAAAGAATTGCTATAAATACCCTGAATCTGGGAGGGGGATGGAACGCGTCCCCCTCGTTTTGTCATGCCGCTTTTTCGATATGCCTCATCGTTCTGCCCTGTCCATACTGCACGGTGGACAGGGCGGTTTTCTTTTCGGGCACGCTAAGTGCAGGAGGGGGGCTGAAAAACGACAAAAAATCTGCTAAAATGAGGACTTCGTGAGCGTGTTTTCTCCCGGCAGGCGAACAGCCTTGTCAAGTCCCTTTTTTCACAAAAACACTACATATTGTGTTGTCGAAAAATATTGCACACAACATATAGAAAAAACTATTGAGTTTTTGCGGGAAAAGGGGTTAACTAGAGATGATAGTATTGAAGGAGGAACCGACATGTTGGCTACAGAGACGAGAACCCGTTTTTTGCGGGATGAATTTCTGGACCGTTACCCCGATTTCCCGCCGCACATGAATGCACTGGGACAATTCGTTTATTATCGGACGTATTCCCGTTTTCTTCCGGAAAAAGGCAGACGGGAGACTTGGAAAGAAACCTGTCGCCGTTCGGTGGATTACAATATCAAGCTGGCCTATCAGCATCTGCAAAAGATTGGGCTGACCCCTGATCTGCAGGAACTGGAGAAGGAAGCGGAAGGACTGTTTGATAACATGTTCAATCTCAGACAGTTCCTGTCCGGCCGCACCCTCTGGGTGGGCGGAGCGGAAAACGGCGTAGCTGATTTGTATCCGCTGGCCAATTTCAACTGTTCATTCCTGAATATCAAATCCTGGGAGGATCTGTGCGACCTGTTCTACCTGCTGTTGGTGGGAACAGGCGTCGGCTTCAAGTGCACGAAGGAGATGGCGGCAGGACTCTCGCCGATCCGCACCAATGTTACCCTGCTTTCCTCGGAGTACAAGCCCCTGCCCAAACACCAGCGGCTGGAGCGCTCCGAACTGAAAGTGCTGGAAAACGGCTTTGCCAAAATCTACGTCGGTGACAGCAAGGAAGGCTGGGTCGAGTCGCTGCGCCTCTACCTGGACATCCTGACGAAAAAGGAATATGAGCACATCCATACTGTGAAAATCTCCTACAACAGCGTCCGCCCCAAAGGGGAGCGGCTGAAGCGCTTCGGCGGTACGGCCAGCGGCCACGAACCGCTTCGCGAAATGTTTGAGGGCATCGACAAGGTGCTGAAAAACAAAATCGATCCGTATCTGGAGCCAATTGAAAGCGACGAGAAGGGCTACGGAAAGGTGCGTCCGATCCACATTCTCGACATCGGCAACTTGATCGGAGCCAACGTCGTGGTGGGGGGCGTACGCCGTACGGCGGAGATCTTCCTGTTTGACCATGACGACTATGAGTGCCTGTTTGCCAAATACGGCATCAACGGATTTTGGACAGAAGAGCAGCTCGCTCATCACCGCATGGTGGGCGAACTGTTGGGCGATCGGAAGCCGTCCTGGTTTGACACGATTCAAAAGGTGGGAGACGGCCGCTTTGGACTGGATCATCGCCGCATGTCCAACAACTCCATTGCCTTCACGAAACAGCCGAGCCGGGAATTTTTGCACCTCGTCTTTACGATGATGCAGATGGAAGGCGAGCCGGGCTTCATCAACCTGGAAGAGGCCAACCGGCGCCGTCCTAACGCGGAGGGGCTCAACCCGTGTGCGGAAATTCTGCTCGACTCCTACGGCGTGTGCAACCTGACCACCGTCAATCTGGTGCAGTTCGTCAAGGAAAGCCCGGATGGCTCCAAATACCTGGATCTGGACGGCCTGTTGGACGCGCAGCGCAGATCGGCCCGCGCCGGACTGCGCATGACGCTGGTGACGCTGGAACTGCCTCACTGGGACAGGGTGCAGCAGCGTGACCGTCTGCTCGGCACGTCGCTGACCGGAGTAAAGGACGCCATCGCTTCGCTCGGATACACCGAGGAGCAGGAGGTGGAACTGCTTCGTCTGCTCGGTAAAGCTGCGCGTGAGGAAGCAAATCGCTACGCATACGAGCTGCGCGTCAACGCGCCGCTGTTGGTGACCACGGTGAAGCCGGAGGGCACGCTCTCCCAGGTGGCCGGCGGTGTATCCAGCGGTCTGCACTGGTCCCACTCGCCGTACTACATCCGCCGCATTCGGATCAACGCCGAAGATCCGCTGGCAAAAGCGGTTCAGGCGTTGGGCTGGAGAGTCCATCCGGAAGTGGGCACGCCGGGCGACACCCACGAGGAGCGCATGGCCAACGCCCGTACGCTGGTGATCGACTTTCCGGTGGCTTCCGGAGCCAAGGAGACCAAGGAACAGGTCAGCGCCAGACGGCAGTTTGAGACCTATTTCCGCTTCCAGAAAGAGTATACGGAGCACAACTCCTCCAACACGATTACGGTTCGGCCGGAAGAGTGGGGCGAGGTGGAAGAGATCGTCTACTCCAACTGGGACAACTTCGTCGGTGTGTCGTTCCTGCAGCTCGACGGGGGCACGTACCAGCTTGCTCCGTACGAAGCCTGCACCAAAGAGGAGTACGAAGCGCTGAAAGCGTCGATGAAGCCGTTTGACCCGGCCATCCTGCAGCAGTTTGAGAACGGCGGCGATTCCGACCTGGTGACGGCGGAATCGTGCGAAGGCGGCGCGTGCCCGATCCGCTAACGCCCCCGTATTACAGCAACCAAAACCGGAGAAGAAACGAACTGCTTCGTTCTTCGCCGGTTTTTTTGTCCGTCCGCAAGGGAAAGGAGGCGGCGGAAAGCAGGTTTTATCGCAGGACTGTGGTACAATAACAGGAGAAAGGGGCGGTTGCATTGAGTGCGGTTGTACATACTCACCGACTGCAGGTGAGGTACGGCGAAACGGATCAGATGGGCGTGGTCTATCACGCCAACTATCTGACCTGGTTTGAAGTGGGGCGGACGGAGTTTCTTCGCCACTCGGGGCTAACCTATCGCGAGTTGGAGGAAAAAGGGGTGCTGCTGCCGGTCGCGGAGGCGACGCTTCGGTACAAGCTGCCGGCGCGGTACGATGACTGGGTGGAAATACGCACGCGGATCGAAGAGCTGACGCCGGTGCGGCTGACATTTGCCTACGAGGTGTACCGCATCCCGGACGAGACGCTGCTGGTGTCCGGCAAAACGATGCACGCCTTCACGACGCCGACGATGAAACCGATTCGTCTCTCCCGTGCGGAACCGGACGTCTATGCCTGGCTCCTGGCTCAGTACGAAGGAGGAGCGTAGCATGCTGTTTCGCATCCTTGTGGTCTTGTTTGTCGTCGTGCCGGCGATTGAGCTGTGGGGTCTGATCGCGGTAGGCAAAGTGATTGGCGGCTGGAACACGGTGGCGCTGGTGATCCTGACCGGACTGGTTGGCGCCTGGCTGGCCAAACGGCAGGGCATGCAGGTGCTTCGGCTGCTGCAGCTCCAGCTCTCGCGCGGCCAGATGCCGACGGAAGCGCTGATCGACGGCGCGCTCATTCTCGCGGGCGGAGTGCTGCTGTTGGCGCCGGGCTTTTTCACCGACCTGTTCGGGCTGTTGTTTCTCATCCCCTACACGCGGTTAATCGTGCGCCATCTCTTGAAGCGCTGGCTCTGGTCGCTCATCTCCAGCGGCCGCGTGCACATCCTTTTCCGCAGGTAAATCGGCGCCAGGACACGAAAAAAAGGAGGAATGGCGCCTCCTTTTTACGTGCCCTTGATGTATCGCCAGATGTCGGAAAAGACGTCCGCCTTCACCAGTGCATTGATCAGCACAAGTGAGACGGGACCGATGATCAGCCCGAGAAAGCCGAACAGTTTCAGGCCCACGAACAGGGCGACCAGCGTCAGCAGCGGGTCGAGACCGACGTTTTCCGCCACCACCTTGGGTTCGATGATCTGACGGAAAATCAACACAATCGCGTAGAGGATCGACAAGCCGATCACCAGGCTGTAGTTGCCTTTGAAAAAGAGATAGACAATCCAGGGGATAAAGACCGTCCCTGTGCCCAGATACGGAAGCAGATCCACCAGACCGGTGATCAGCCCGATGGTGATGGCGTATTCGACGCGCAGGATCAACAGGCCGACAATCACGATCGCGGCGGTGAGCGAAATCAGCGTCAGCTGCGCCTTGCCAAAGCCGAACAGCGCGGCTTTCAGGTCTTTGAAAATCTGATTCAGCCGTTTGTTTACGCCCTTTGGCATAAGGCGGCGGAAGCGCGCTTCCCAGAGGAAGAAGTCCTTGGCAATGAAGAAGGCGCCCAAGATCGAAATCACCAGCACAGTCGCCAGGTTCGGCAGCGAGAGGAGCAGGTTTTTCAGCCCTTCCAGGAACTGCACGATCAGGTGCTGACCGGCCTGGGTGATCGAGGTGATCCCTTTGCCCACGGTGCTGTCGATCTTTTCCTTGTAACTGGGGTCTAGCTGCTCGTAGAACCATTGCACCTGGTTGTACAACCCCATCAGGAAGTCTTGGGAGATCGTCCGCTGCAGGTACGTGCCCAGCTCGTTGGCAAACCCGGGCAGCTGTCTGGCCAGTTCCCCGATCTCGACGACCGTCTCGGTGACGACCAGGGTGACGACGCCGGCGGTAAGCACCATCAGCAGAAGCAGCGCGACGGTCACCGACAGCCAACGGGGAATCCGAGCCTTTTTCGTCAGATAGGTGACCGGTCGGTGGATGATCAGCGCGATGACTAACGAGATGAGAAATGGGTAAAGTAAGGGTAATGCAAATTGGGTCAGCTTGAAGCCCGCGTACACGAGCAGACAGACCCAGATTAATCGAAGCAGTTGAAAGAGGCGTTCCACCCAGTTTTCCCGATTCAAACGCGTTCTCCTTTCTGGCCCCAAGGGGACGGCGAACTTCCATGTACCTATTATGCAGCATGCTTTCCGGGGCTGACAAGTTTTGGCTGGACCTTGCGCTTTCCGGGCAAGTTGTACTTTTTTCATTCACAAAATCGCTATAATCTTTTATAATTGTGTCGAATTACGGTTGGATTCTTTTTATTGCCATGCAGTTGCAAGGCCATCCGGTCTCTCCTCCTCTTTCGGCCCGACGAGAAAGCGAATGATGAACCTCAGCACTTCATTCACAGCGGAGGGGGGTAGTAAAAAGAACCGCCCCTACTTCATCCTGACAACTTCATATAGCTTAGAGTGGAAAAGGAGAGAGTTACATGACAGCTACTCGTGGACTGGAAGGCGTTGTTGCCGCTCAATCTTCGATCTGTTCCATCGTCGACGGTGTGCTCAGCTACGGAGGCATCAACATCGACGAACTCGCTGAAAACGCTACCTTTGAAGAAGTCGTATACCTGCTCTGGCATGGAGCCCTACCGAAGCGCGATCAGCTGGAGGCTTTGAAAAAGCAGTTGGGTGAAAATGCTGCGGTGCCGAAAGAAGTCATCGACAGCATCCGCACTTATCCGAAAGGCGTACACCCCATGGCGGCGTTGCGCACAGCTGTCTCTTCGCTAGCGCTCTACGACCAAGAGGCGCAGGACATGTCTCCGGAGGCCAACTACCGCAAGTCGATTCGACTGGTGGCACAAACTCCTACCCTGGTGGCAGCGTTTGCGCGAATCCGCAAGGGACTGGAGCCGGTTGCCCCCAATCCGTCTTACAGCATCGCGAAAAACTTCCTGTACATGTTGACGGGGGAAGAACCGTCGGAGACGGCCGTGAAGGCATTTGACGTTGCGCTGATTCTGCACGCAGATCACGAGTTCAACGCGTCTACGTTCTCCGCGCGCGTCACTGTCGCAACTCTGACTGACATCTACTCCGGCATCGTCTCTGCCATCGGCACGCTGAAAGGGCCGCTCCACGGCGGCGCAAACGAAGCGGTGGCAGCCATGCTGGCGGAAATTGGCACCATCGACAACGTGGAATCCTACATCCGCAAAAAACTGGACAACAAGGAAAAGATCATGGGCTTCGGACACCGCGTGTACAAGGACGGCGACCCGCGTGCCAAGTGGCTGAAACAAATGTCCAAAGAGCTGACGGCACAAGTGGGCCGTTCCGACCTCTACGAGATGTCCGTCAAAATCGAAGAAATGGTAACCGGCGAAAAAGGCCTGAAGCCGAACGTCGATTTCTACTCCGCGTCTGTTTACACCTCGCTCGGACTGGAAAGCGACCTGTTCACGCCGATCTTTGCCATCAGCCGCATGTCCGGTTGGACCGCGCACATCATGGAGCAGTATGAAAACAACCGCCTGATCCGTCCGCGCGCTGACTACACCGGACCGGTCAACCGGCATTACGTGCCGATCGACCAGCGCTAAGACCTTTGCTTTTCCGAGCGTGGAGGAGGCGGCCGCCAAAGCGGTGCGACACTCCTGAGCGCAAGCTTGAGAACTACCACGTCGCGTGGTAGTTCTCCTACGTCTGGAAATATTCTTTCACTACTTTTTCACACTGGAGGGATTCTTGTGTTTAAAACCCTGTCGCAGCCTGCTGCCGGTGAAAAAATCACGGTAGACAACGGAAAACTGGTGGTTCCCAACAACCCGATCATCCCGTTCATCGAAGGTGACGGTACCGGTCCCGACATCTGGAAAGCGGCTGTCCGCGTACTGGATGCGGCCGTGGAAAAGGCGTACAAAGGCGAAAAGAAAATCGCCTGGTTTGAGGTATATGCAGGAGAAAAAGCGTTCAACCAATTCGGCGAGTGGTTGCCGGAGGATACCCTGACTGCTGTTCGCGAATACCTGATCGCAATCAAGGGTCCGCTCACCACGCCGGTCGGCGGCGGCATCCGCTCCATCAACGTGGCACTGCGCCAGGAGCTGGACCTGTACGCGTGCGTGCGTCCGGTTCGCTACTTCCAAGGCGTTCCGTCTCCGGTGAAACATCCTGAATTGACTGATATGGTCATTTTCCGCGAAAACACCGAGGATATCTATGCCGGTGTCGAGTGGGCGGAAGGCACCCCGGAAGTGAAAAAGGTTATCGAATTCCTGCAAAAGGAAATGGGCGTGAAAAAAATCCGCTTCCCGGAAACCTCCGGTATCGGCATCAAGCCGGTTTCCAAAGAGGGGACCGAACGTCTGGTGCGCGCGGCAATCAACTACGCGCTGGCCAACAAGCGCAAATCCGTCACGCTGGTGCACAAAGGCAACATCATGAAGTTCACCGAAGGCGCGTTCAAAAACTGGGGCTACGAACTGGCTGAGCGCGAATTTGGCGACAAAGTGTTCACCTGGGCACAATACGACCGCATCAAAGCGGAAGGCGGCGACGCTGACAAGGCGCAAAAAGAAGCAGAAGCAGCAGGCAAAATCATCGTAAAAGACGTGATTGCCGACGCGTTCCTGCAGCAAATCCTGACCCGTCCGGCTGAGTACGATGTCGTGGCTACACTCAACCTGAACGGCGACTACATCTCCGACGCACTGGCAGCGCAAGTGGGCGGCATCGGTATCGCACCTGGCGCCAACATCAACTACCTGACCGGCCATGCCGTATTTGAGGCAACCCACGGTACTGCTCCGAAATACGCAGGTCTGGACAAGGTAAACCCGTCTTCCGTCATCCTGTCCGGCGAAATGATGCTGCGTCACCTGGGCTGGAACGAAGCGGCAGACCTGATCATTTCCTCCATGGAAAAAACCATCTCCGCGAAGACCGTAACCTACGACTTCGCTCGTCTGATGGAAGGCGCAACTGAGCTGAAATGCTCCGAGTTTGCCGATGCCCTGATCAAAAACATGTAATCAATCCAACAGAGATGTAAGCGAGACGATCACCGGCTTTTGCACTTCAAAATAATTGGAGGCGAACCAATATGGCATTCCAACGCAAAAAAATCGCTGTCATCGGCAGCGGCTTTACCGGTGCTACCACGGCATTCATCCTGGCGCAAAAAGAACTGGGAGACATCGTGCTGGTTGACATTCCGCAACTGGAAAACCCGACCAAGGGGAAAGCGCTGGACATGATGGAATCCTCGCCGGTGCTGGGCTTTGACGCCAACATCACCGGTACGGCCAACTACGCTGACATCAAAGATGCCGACCTCGTGATCATCACTGCAGGCATTGCGCGTAAACCGGGCATGTCCCGCGACGACCTGGTGAACACCAACGCGGGCATCATGCGCTCCGTGGCTGAACAGGTGAAAACCTATGCGCCCAACTCCATCGTGATCGTGCTGTCCAACCCGGTAGACGCGATGACCTACACCTTCTTCAAAACGTCCGGGTTCCCGAAGGAGCGGGTCATCGGCCAATCCGGCGTGCTGGACACCGCCCGTTTCCGCACTTTCGTGGCGATGGAACTGAACGTCTCCGTAGAAGACGTAACCGGATTTGTGCTGGGCGGTCACGGGGATGACATGGTGCCGCTGGTGCGCTACTCCTACGCAGGCGGCATACCGTTGGAAAAACTGATCCCGAAAGATCGTCTGGATGCCATCGTGGAACGCACCCGCAAAGGCGGCGGCGAGATCGTCAATCTGCTGGGTAATGGCTCCGCTTACTATGCGCCGGCCGCTTCCCTGGTGCAAATGGCGGAAGCGATCCTGAAAGACAAGAAGCGCATTCTGCCGGCGATCGCCTACCTGGAAGGCGAATACGGATACAGCGACCTCTATCTGGGCGTACCGACCCTGCTGGGCGGAAACGGCCTGGAAAAAGTGATCGAGCTGGATCTGACGCCAGAAGAAAAAGCGGCGCTCGACAAATCTGTCCAATCGGTTCGCAACGTGATGAACGTGCTCAACTAACTAAGTGAGCAGTACGTCCGGCAAACCGGTATTCCCCTGTCAAGTGACAGAAGGTAAA
>JGI25328J35697_1000883_pt1 | contig 23091 bp, 23 predicted proteins | sample HigsolmetaAR203D_FD_35697 | JGI IMG/M metagenome (IMG submission 35697)
GCGGCTCGCCGGCGCCGACCTCGTCCTGTTCCCCTCCCCCTACGGCTCGGTCGTGATGCCGAAGGAGGAGACCCAAGCCGTGAAAGACGCGCTCACGGACAACGCTCCGCCGCAGAAGGCCAGCTTCCCGGTTCCGTCGGCCGGCATCCATCCCGGCCTCGTGCCGCTCCTCCACCGCGACTTCGGCCTCGATGTCGTCGTCAACGCGGGCGGCGGCATCCACGGTCATCCGCTCGGCACCGCCGCCGGCGGGCGCGCCTTCCGGCAGGCGATTGACGCGACGCTCGCCGGCGAGCATCTGCGCGCGGCCGCGGAGCGCCACGGCGAGCTGCGGGCGGCGATCGAAGCGTGGGGGATCCGGGAATGACGGGGACGAAGGAACGGATCATTTTCTGCGACTTCGACGGCACCATCACGATGAACGACAACATCGTCGCGGTCATCCGCCACTTCGACCCGCCCGGCTGGCAGCAGATCGTGGACGACGTCATCGCCGAGCGGAAATCGATCCGCAAGGGTGTCGGCGAGATGTTCCGGCTGCTGCCGACCTCGAAGAAGGATGAGATCATCGACTTCGCGGTGAACAATGCCGTCATCCGTGAAGGGTTCGCCGAGCTGCTCCGCTTCTGCAGGTACGAGGGGATCGAGTTCTATGTGACGAGCGGCGGCATCGACTTTTTCGTCTATCCGATCCTCTCGAAATTCGACATCCCGCGCGACCACATCTTCTGCAACGGCAGCGACTTCTCCGGCGAACGCGTCGAGATCACGTGGCCGCATCCGTGCGAGCCGCCCTGCGCGAACGATTGCGGCATGTGCAAGACGACGATCATGCGCCGCTTCCCGCCCGAGCGGTTCGAGCGGATTGTGATCGGCGACAGCGTGACCGACTTCGAAGCGGCCATGATGGCCGACGCGGTGTTCGCGCGGTCGCATCTGACCGAGAAATGCAAGGCGCTCGGCGTGCCCTACACGCCGTTCGAGACGTTCCACGACGTCATCGACGCGCTGGAAGAGAGGATTTTGTCATGAGCAACGAATTTGCGCGCATCACAACCGAGGAGAAGCAGCGCGCCCTGACCGGGCTTGCGGAGCTGAAGGCGGCGCTCGCGGCCCGCGGTCTGTTCCCGGGCACGAGCGGCAACCTGTCCGTGCGCGTCGGCGATTACAGCCCCGAGCGGTTCCACTTCGCGATCACGGCGAGCGGCAAGGACAAGTCGCGCTCGACGCCGGAAGACTTCCTGTTCGTCAACCAGGACGGCCGGCCGGCCGAAGCGACAGGACTGAAGCCGTCCGCCGAGACGCTCATCCATTGCGAGATTTACCGGCTGACGGGCTGCGGCGCCATCGCCCACGTCCACACCGTGTTCAACAACGTCGTCTCCGAATGGTTCTGGGAGCGGCGCGCGGTGCCGGTCCACGGCGTCGAACTGATCAAGGCGTTCAACATCTGGGAGGAAGAGGCCTCGATCGACATCCCGATCGTGCCGAACTACGCCGACATTCCGCGCATCGTACCCGAAGTGACGGAGTGGCTCGATCCGCGCGTCCCCGGCATCCTGTTGCGCAAGCACGGCATCTACGCCTGGGGCCGCGACATCGCGGAGGCGAAGAAGCATCTCGAGGCATTCGAGTTTCTGTTCGAATACGTCTACCGCTGGGAGCTGCTCCAGGGCGGCCGGCGGTAAAAGATGAAGCCCGGACACCCCCGATCCGATTCGGGGATATCCGGGCTTTCACGCTTCATGCGCGTCCGCGGAATTGCCGCGAGTGCAGCCGCGCCTCCTCGGCGGTCGTGATCCGGTTCCGGCTCCACTCCAGCAAAATGCGGTCGATGTAGCGGAAATGCAGCTTGCCCGCGAACACCGCCTCTTTCAGCGCGACGCGGATCAATTCCTCGGGATAGCGATCCTGGTCCAGCCAGGCCGAGATCGTCTCGAGCTCCATCGGCGACAGCGGCCGCCCGAATTCGCGCTCGAATACGGCGAACAGATTCGGCGTCCGCTCGCGCTCCTCCTCCCTCCGGACCGCGGAATGGGCCGAACCGGAGCGCGGCGCGCCGCCCGACGCGGTCGGGACCTCCGTTTCCCGGAACGCGGCCGCCGCCTGTTCGTACCAGCCGGTCCAACGGTACGCCTCCGAACGGACGCCCGTCTCCGGATCGACCCGCTCGTCGATCGCGAGGAATCCGCGGCGGATCAGGCCGCCGATCAGTTCGGCGGCCCGGTCGGCGCCGATCCCCATCCGCCGGCCGATCTCGTCCGGCGTCGGGAACGCGTTGCCCTCCGCCAGGCGGAAACCGGCGATTTGCAGCAACAGNACGAACTCCGTGTCGGACAGCCCGAGCGCGCGGGCGGAGCGCAGCACGAAATGCGGCACGAACACGCCGCCCTCCGCCAGCAGCCCGGCGCCGGCCGCCGCCGAATGTTCACGCCTCGATTCGGTCATTCGCATCCTCCTCCCGCGGCCGTCCGCCGCCCGGCATTCACCGGCCGCCCGCCGCGTCTCCCGTCGCCTTGCGCTCCGACACGAGCCGGAACGTGTCGCGCGCGATGATCAGCTCCTCGTTCGTCGGCACGACGAGCACCTTGACGCGCGATGCCGGCGTCGAGATGACGCGCGCCTCCTTCGACCGCTGCCGGTTCGCCGCCTCGTCCAGCTCGAGGCCGAGGAACGTCAGCCCGTCGCACACCGCCTTGCGCACATCCGGCGAATTCTCGCCGATGCCCGCCGTGAAGACGAGCGCGTCGAGCCCGTTCATCGCCGCGGCATAAGCGCCCACATACTTGCGCAGCCGGTAGCAGAACATGTCGAATGCGAGCTGCGCGTTTCGGTCCCCGTCCTCCATCGCTTCGATGATTTCGCGCATGTCGCCGCTGAAGCCCGAGATCGCAAGCATGCCGGAGTGCTTGTTCAGCATCGAATTCACTTCGCCGAGCGTCAGCTCTTCCTTGCTCATGACGAACGGCACGATGGCCGGGTCGATGTCGCCGCTGCGCGTGCCCATCATGAGCCCCTCGAGCGGCGTCAGCCCCATGCTCGTGTCGACCGAACGACCGCCATCGATCGCGGCGCAGCTCGCGCCGTTGCCGATGTGGCAGGTGACCATCTTGAGCTCGGAGATCGGCCTGCCGATCAATGCGGCCGCCCGCTCGCTCACGTAGAAATGCGACGTGCCGTGGAAGCCGTATCGCCGGATCTTATGCCGCCGGTACAGCACCATCGGGATCGGATACAGATAGGCGTGGCGCGGCATCGTCTGATGGAACGCGGTGTCGAACACGACCGCCTGCGGCATGTTCGGCATGTTCTGCTCGACCGCGTTGATCCCCATCATCGCGGCCGGATTGTGCAGCGGCGCGAGGTCGAACAGATCGCGGATGCCGCGCTTCACCTCATCGTCGACGAGCACCGATTCCTTGAACGTCTCCCCGCCGTGCACAACCCGGTGGCCGACCGCCTCGATCTCGGCGATCGAGCCGACGACGCCATGCTCCCGGTGCAGGAGCAGATCGAGCACGCGCCGCACCGCCGTCACGTGGTCGAGAATCTCGCTCACTTCGCGGACGCCCGCCTTTCCGGCCGGCTCGTGCGTCACGATCGCCGACTCCGTGCCGATCCGCTCGACGCGGCCGCTCGCGAGCACCGACTCGTCCTTCATGTTGTAGAGCTGGTATTTGATCGACGAACTGCCCGCGTTGATGACCAATATTTTCATAGCCGATCCCCGTCCTCGTCGTACTTGAAGAACCCTTCTCCCGTCTTCACACCGAGCTGCCCGGCGCGGACCATCTTCTTCAGCACGACGGACGGACGGTACTTGAGCTCCCCGTACTCCCGGAACATCTGTTCGAGCGCCGCAACGACCGAATCCAGGCCGAAACGGTCCGCCATCTCGAACGGGCCGTGCTTGAACGAATAGCCGATCCGCATCGCCTTGTCGATATCCTCCGCCGTCGCGACGCCTTCCTGGAGCAGATTCGCCGCCTCGTTGATGAACAGGCAGATGAGCCGGGACGTCACGAACCCCGGCGATTCGTACACCTGAATGCCCTGCTTGTTCAGCGTCTCCTCGACGAACCGCCGCACCGCCTCGAACGTCTCGTCCGACGTCTTCAGGCCGCGGATCAGCTCGACGACGTCCACCTTGAACGCGGGATAAATGAAATGAAGTCCGATGACGCGCTCCGGATGCGCGGTCACGCCGGCCAGCTCCGTCAGGCTGAGCGTCGACGTGTTGCTCGCGAGGATGATGTGCGGCCCGCAGACGCGGTCCAGCTCGGCAAACACCTGTTTCTTGACGTTCAGTTCCTCCGACACCGTCTCGATGACCATGCCGCATTCGGCCATTTCGTCCAGCGACCCTGCCGGGCGGATCCGTCCGAGGATCAGCTTCTTCTCGGCCTTCGTCAAGGCCCATTTCTCGATCTGTTTGTCGAGGCTCTGCTCGATTTGGCGCAGACCGTGCGCGAGCTGCTGCTCCGTCCGGTCGGCCAGCAGCACGTCCAGCCCCTTCATCGCCAGCATTTCCGAGATGCCCTGGCCCATCGTTCCCGCGCCGACGACGCCGACTTTGCGAATCGTCAAGCCGATCACCTGCTTTGTCCCGTAGTACGACACGCTATCATTATACCGTATGCCGCTCACAAAAAAGAAGGCGTCCGGACGGACACCTTCCATCGTTCACACAACCGTCAGATTCGGACAGCCTTCGCCCTCAACGTTCCAAAACAAGATCCGCTGATGCGACGCGCCGCCGCCTCGTCCGGAACTGCCGCATCTTCACGCGCCCGCGCGCAGTGAGCCGCGCAGAAACTCGCGAAACGTGTCTCCGCTCAGCGTCTCCTCGCGCATCAGAATATCGAGCGACCGCTCGAACACATCCCGGCGTTCCGCGAGCAGCGCCTTCGTTTTCTCCATCAGCCGGTCGAGCAGGTCCCGCGCCACGCGGGAAAACGTCTCGGGCGACAGCATGCCCGGATCGACGATGCCGAGCTCGGTCAGGCCTGATTCGGCCATCGTGCGGACGATGTTCATCGCCTGCTCGAAGTCGCCGCGCGACCCGGTGCTGCGGCCGCCGTAGAACAGCTCCTCCGCCGCCGCGCCCGCCAGCGCGACCATGATCTGGCCTTCGAGGAATTCCGCCGTATACAGGTAGCGGTCCTGCTGCGGATTGTGGCGCACATAGCCGAGCGCCTGCCCGCGCGGCGACAGCGCGACCGTCGAGACGCTGCCCGGCCGGACGATCTCGGCCATGATCGCGTGGCCCAGTTCGTGGAGCGCCACCCGCTCCCGCTCTTCCTTCGTCGCCTCGCGGTCCGTCTTCTCGCCCATCATCACCTTGTCGATCGCCATCGTCAAATGATGCATTTCGATGCATTCGGATTCTTCACGCATGGCGTAGATGGCCGCCTCGTTCATGACGCTCTCGAGCTGGGCTCCCGAGAAGCCGAACGTCTCCTCCGCGACCTTGTCCAGATCGGCCGTCTCGCCGAGCGGCTTGCCGGCGGCGTGGATCGACAGGATGTGCCGGCGGCCTTTCTTGTCCGGCAGATCGACCGCGATGTGCCGGTCGAACCGTCCCGGGCGCAGCAGCGCGCTGTCGAGGGTGTCCTTGCGGTTCGTCGCCGCGATGAGCAGGATGCGGGGGGATTCGTCCGTCTGGATGCCGTCCATCTCGGTCAGAAGCTGATTGAGCGTCTGGTCGTACTCGCGGTGCTGGCCGCCGTCGCGCTTGCCGCCGATCACGTCGATCTCGTCGATGAAGATAACGGCGCTGTTCTTGCCCGACTTCTGCGCCTTCCGGCGCGCTTCGCGGAACAGTTCGCGAATGCGGCTCGCGCCGACGCCGACGTACATCTCGACGAACTCGCTGCCCGAAGCCGCGACGAAGACGGAGTCCGTATAATGGGCCGCCGCCTTCGCGAGCAGCGTCTTGCCGGTGCCCGGCGGCCCGGTGAGCAGGATGCCCTTCAGCGGCCGGATGCCGAAGCGTGCGATCTCGTCCGGGCGGATCAGAAATTCAAGCGCCTCCGTCAGCTCCTGCTTCGCCCGTTCCTGTCCCCCGATCTCGTCGAACGAAAGCATCGGCGGCTTCTTCCCGGCGGACGGCTTGCCGCCGCCCAACGCGGTCAGTTGGCCGCGCGACCGGACGGCGAAGAGCAGGACGCCGAGGAAGGCCGCGGCCAGCACGATCGGCACGACGTTGACACCGATATAGTACAGAAACAGCAGCAGCACCGGCGCGAAGCCGATCAGCATCTCCTTCCAGTACCTAAGCATTCGGCCACACCCCCAGCGCGGCGGGCTGGCGGGGAAGCACGACATATTTGACCGCGCCTTCCAGCTTCATCGTGATATAGACGTTCTGCTCGTCCATCTCCGTCTCCATTGCGAGTCCGGGATGGGCGGCCTCGAGCGCGCGCGCGGTCTCCGGAATGTCCGCGTACCGGCGGGTTTCCATCGCCTGCGCGATCGCGAACAGCGCCGACGACCAGATCTTCTCCAGCCTCTCGTCCCGCTCCTGGCGGATGATCAGCTCAAGCTCGCGTCCGCCGAGCGAATGGCCGGCCTGTTCCCTTATATGGCGATAGACGTCGGCGAGACCGACGCTTCCGTCCAGGGCAATCTCCACCGTCACCCGATCGGCGGTCACGACCGGATCGGAAGCCGTCACGCCCTCGATGCCGGCAAAGGTGACGGCCAGCGGCTGTTCGACGACAAAATGGCGGTATCCGAACCAACCTCCGAACAACACGGCGCCGGTCAGTAGCGCCGTCAGCAGCACGGGGACAATGCGGATCTGCGTCATCTGTGGTGCCTCCTTCCCATGCGATGCCGTATGCCATAAAAGTATAATAGCATACGCGAGACACCGAATGGGCCGGCAATAACAGGCAGGTCGCGCAATCAGCCGTTTTGCGCGGCGAAAAAAAAGCCGGCCGGGCGGTTCTTGCTCCCGGTCGGCCCGCGCCGCTAGGATCGCGCCGGCAGCCGGTACGTCTCGATCGGGCTGCCGTCGGCAAAATCGTAGAAAGCGTACAAATGGCGCTTTACGCCGTCTTCTTCCACGCTGTACCAGACTTCCCATATCCTTCGGCCTTCCGCGAATCCCGGCCGGATCCGGATGATCAACGCGCCGGGATGCTCGCGAAGCACTTCCTCGCGAAGCCGCCCGGGGTCGAAGGCTTCGCCCTCGTCCATCGTCTCGACGCGGTCCGCGAACGTCCAGACATACAGCCCGGCGCCGTCCTCCCGCTCGCCGCGCACGATCCAGACGACTTCGTCCCAGACGAACTTGACCGACGAGTCGATCTTCACGAGGCCGGCTTCCGCCTTGGCCCGCCGGATCGCCTCGCGCTCCTCCCGGACGTAATCGCTTCGCGCCCACTGAAAATACAGATTGAGGAGGACCAGCACCAGTCCGATCGAGAGCAGGATGATGACAGCCCAGCGCCCCGGCGTCATAAACCGGACATCGGTCTGCCGGCGCCTCATGTCGCCGATTTCAGCCCTTCCAGGCGGGCGGACGCCTCCGCCAGGATCCGCTCCTCGTCCAGCCGCGTGCAGACGCGGTTCCACACGACCTGCACGCCGTCGACCCAGACGTGCTTCACGTCGCGGCCGCTGCCCGCATAGACGAGATGCGAGACGAGATCGGTGCGCGGATAATAGTGCGGCTGGTCGATGTCGATCGCGATGATGTCCGCGCGCATGCCGGGTTTGAGCACGCCGAACAGGTCCGACTGCCAAATCGCCTTCGCCCCGTACACCGTCCCGAGCTTGAGCGCCTCCCAGGCGGGCACGGCCGTCGGATCGCCGGACACCCCCTTGTGGATGAGGGCCGCGAGGCGGATCTCGTCGAAGATGTCCAGATTGTTGTTGCTCGCCGCGCTGTCCGTGCCGAGCGATACGGTAACGCCCGCACGGAGCAGGTCCGGTACTCGCGCCACGCCGCTCGCGAGCTTCAGGTTGCTCGCCGGATTGTGGGAAACGGCGACGCCCCGTTCGGCGAGCAGCGTGATTTCGTCGTCGTTCAGGTGGACGGCGTGCGCCACGAGCGCCGGCCGGCTGAACACGCCGAGCCGGTCGAGGTGCTCCACGGGGCGCGCGCCGTATTCACGCACGTTCTGCTCCACTTCGGCCGCCGTCTCCGACATGTGGGTGTGCATCGGCAGATCGAGATCGTGCGCGGCCTGCACGAACCGCTCGATGAACTTCGGCGGGCAGGTGTACGGCGCGTGGGGCGACATCATGACGCGGATGCGGCCGTCCGCCCGGCCGTTCCAGTCCCGAGCGAACCCGATCGCGTCCTCGAGCTTGGCGCGCTGCTCCGCTTCGGAGCACAGGCCGATGCAGCCGCGGGCGAGCACGCCGCGAAGGCCCGCCTGCTCGACGATCTGCGCCACTTCGCCCATGTGGTCGTACATGTCGACGAACGCCGTCGTGCCGCTCTTCAGCATCTCGACCGCCGCAAGCGCGGTTCCGGCGCGCACGTCGGCCGCCGTGAAGCGCGCTTCCATCGGCCAAATCTTGTTCTGCAGCCAATCCTGCAGCGCCATGTCGTCGGCGTAGCCGCGCAGCAAAGTCATCGCGGCGTGGCCGTGCGTGTTGACCAGACCCGGCATGAACAGCAGGCCGTCGCCGGTGATCCGCTCGGCGCCTTCGGCCAGCTCGCCGGGGTGCCGTTCGTCGAGGTAGACGATATGGCGCCCTTCCACGACCAGATGGCCGTTTATGATCGGCTTCGCGTCCTCCATCGTCAGAAATGTGCCGCCGTCAATCCACCACTTCGTCGTCATCGTCTTCCGCATCCTTTTCCAGATAATAGGCGAGGCTGAGCAGTTCGGTCGTGAAATCGGCGTGATGCACGCGCACGTTCGGAGGCACCCTCAGGATCGCGGGCGCGAAGTTGAGGATGCCCTCGACGCCGGCCTCCGCAAGCTGGTCGGCCACCTTCTGCGCCGCCGCGGCCGGCACGGTGATGATGCCGATCCGGATCTGCAGCGCTTCGACCGTTTCCTTCAATTCTTCCAGCGGCTGCACGCTCATCGTGTTGATGTGCATCCCGATCTTGCCCGGGTTGTTGTCGAACACCGCGACGATCTTCATGTTGTCCCGGCTGTAGCGGTTGTAGTTGCAGAGCGCCTGGCCGAGATTGCCGGCGCCGACCAGCGCGACGTTGATGTCCCGGTCCAGCTTCAGGATGTGCCGGATCTTGCTGATCAGATAGGAAACGTCGTAGCCGATGCCCTTGCGGCCGAATTCGCCGAAATACGCGAGATCCTTGCGGATCTGCGCCGGGTTCAGATCGAGCTTGCGGCCGAGCGCCTGCGACGAGACGGTCTGCACCTCGCTGCGCGACAATTCGTTGAGCGCCTGCAGATAGAGCGGCAGTCGGCGCACGACCGCCTCGGAAATTTTCGCCTGCTGCTTCATTATGCGGAACCTCCTTGCGTCGTCCCGGTTTCCCCCAGCCACTCCCGAATGCGCGGCACAATTCGCTCCAAGTTCATCGTCTCGATCTTGGGCCCCGGAAGCGAATACAGAAAATACTTGCCGTAGCTGGTGTCGATGACCCTCGTATCGTACAGGATCACGATCCCCCGGTCCCGCGCCGTGCGGACAAGGCGGCCGAACCCCTGCTTGAAGCGGATGACCGCCTGCGGAATCGAGAGCTTCATGAACGGATTCTTTTTCTCCGCCGCAAGCTGTTCCGATTTCGCCTCGAGCAGCGGGTTGTTCGGCGGCGTGAACGGCAGCCGCACGATCGCAAGACACGTCAGCGTCTCGCCCGGCAGGTCGACCCCTTCCCAGAAGCTGCTCGTACCGAGCAGCACCGACGCCTGCTGCTGCCGGAACCGGCGGACGAGCTTCGTTCTGCCGCCGCCGTCGATGCCTTGTCCGATGACGGAGATGCCCGCCTCGGCGAGCTTGTCTTTCAGCGGATCGTACACCTGCTTCAGCATCCGGTAGGACGTGAACAGGACGAGCATCCGGCCCGACGTCTCGCGCGCGACTTCCGCCAGCGAATCGACGAGCGCGGCGAGGAATGCCGGATCGGCCGAAGCCCCCCTGATCGGCGGAAGATTCCGCGGGATGACGACGAGCGCCTGGTCGCGGTAATTGAACGGCGACGGAAGCTGTACGGTCGACAGCCGCCCGATCTCCTCGAAGCCGGCCAGCCCGAGCTGCTCGGTCGCGTATTCGAACGACTTGTGCACGCTCAGCGTGGCCGACGTCAGAATGACGCTGCGCTTCGCGTCGAAGAAATGCTGCTTGAGCAATCCGCTTACGTCGGCCGGCACGGCGTACAGATGGACCGAACGCGTCTTGTAGAACACGCTCGCCTCCAGCCAGTACACCATCCCCGGNTCGTCCAGCCTGACGAAGCCGCGCAGCTCGTCGCGGACGCGCGCCAGATCCTTCACCCGGCCCGCGATGTCGACGGCAGCCGCCTCGACTTCGGCATCGTCGCAATGCTCCTTGATCTCCGCAAGCAGCCGGTCGTACACGCGGACGATCTCGCTTAAGGCGGCGAACACGTTCGCCTCCGCCGTCCGTACCGCCTCCCATTCGGCCGGCGGCCGCTCGGGCCTCACGCGCAGCACGCCCTGTCCGCCGTCGGCGTCGGCCTGCGGCTGCGCCAGACGGTACAGCAGCTCGAACAGCTCGTCCCAGTGCACGCGCAGTTCGCCGAAGGCCGGAACGGTCCCGTCGATCTGCTCGATCCAACCTTCCGACCGGTCGTGGCCGGTGTTCGCCAGCCGCTGCCGGAGCTGGAAGATCATGCCCGTGCGGGCGTCCTTGCACAGCCGCGTCAGCGGATGCATGCCGCTGCTGTAGGCGATTTGCGTGCCGAGATGCTTGCCTGCGGCGTCCTCGAGATGATGGGCTTCGTCGACGATGAGGTGGTCGTAGGCGGGCAGCAGCCGGTATTCGGCGCGGATGTCGGTGAACAGCATCGAATGGTTCGTGATGACAAGATCCGCATGGACCGCTTCCTGCTTCGCCCGGTGATAGAAGCAATGCTTGAACCAGGGGCAGGCGCGGTTCAGGCACGAGTCGGCGTCGCTGGCGACGGTCTGCCAGTATTCGGCGCCGCGGCCGCCGAAATTGAGCTCTTCCTGGTCGCCGTGCTCCGTCTCGGAGAGCCAGACGAGCATCTGCGCGGTCGTCAGCCGGTCCTCGGCGGGCGCAAGATCGTCGCGCGCCGCGATTTTGCCCTCGAACTTCCGCAGGCAGAGATAGTTGCCCCGCCCCTTGAACACGGAAGCCTTGAACGGAACCGGCAGCACCCTGGCCAGCAGCGGCACGTCCCGCTCGCGGATCTGTTCCTGCAGGTTGATCGTATGGGTGCTCACGACTATTTTCTCGTCATGGCGGATACCATAATAGAGCGCCGGAATGAGATAGCCGAGCGATTTTCCCGTGCCCGTTCCGGCCTCGATCATCAGATGGCGGCCGGATTCGAGCGCGTCGTGCACCTCGCGGAACATGCGCACCTGCGATTCGCGCGCCTCGTAGCCCGGCACGTGTTCCCGCAACCGTTCCAGCGTATCTTCGAGGAACGTCTCGAAGTCCGTCTCCCGCAGCCGTCCGGCCGATTCCGGGTCGTCAAGGCGCGGCGGCTCCTCTTCCGTCCATTCCCCGACCCGGAGCGCAAACCCGCGATGGTAGCGGAAGCCTTCCGGCTCGCCGGCGACCGCGAGCTGCCGGCGCATCAGCGCGTCGTGGACGATCCAGCCGATATCGTCGCCGGGATCGAACTGCGCGGCCATCCGCTCCAGCGCAAGCAGCGGCAGTCGGCGCAGCTTCTCGACGCAGGCCTTGAACAGGAGCGCCGTCGCCATCGCGTCGCTGTCCGCCTGGTGATGGCGCTCGTGCTCGATGCCGAACGCTTCGGACAGGGCGCTGAGCTGATAGGACGGCTGGGTCGGGAACAGGATGCGCAAGAGCTGCATCGTGTCCAGCACCCGTCCCGTGAACGGCATGTAGCCGCAGCGGTCGAGCGCATGATTGAGGAAGCCGACGTCGAATCCGGCGTTGTGGGCGACCAGCACGGCATCGCTCAACATCGGAATGATCTCGGTCAGCACGTCCTCCAATTCGGGCGCGCCCTGCACGTCTTCGTCGGTAATGCCCGTAAGCTCGGTGATAAATGCGGGGACCGGGACCCGCGGACGCACAAAGAACGCGTAGCTCCCGGTCACGCCGCATTCTTCATCGAGCAGCACGATGCCGATTTGGATGATGTCGTCTTCCTCGCTATGATTGCCGGTGGTTTCCAGATCAAGGACAGCAAATTTCATCCGGTACGTTTCTCCTCACATGCTCACGTGCAGCCGAACCCGGCGTCTCCGAAGTACAGCGTCAAGGGACCCGCGTTCGATGTGCAGTTCGCCAGATTGCGCGCGGCGCCGGTGAACGCGGGATCCGCTTCGCAAGCTTGCCTGAAATAATGCGCCGCCTGCTCCAGATTCGCCGTCACGGCCTGGATGCAGCCGAGCGCGTTCAGCCCGAGCGCCTTCAGCTTCGGCTGCGACGCCGTTCGCACGATGAACAGGAAATGGCGTTCCGCGTCTTCCCATTCCTTCAGATGCATGTGCGACATCGCCAGGAACATCCGCGCAGCCAGCGATTCGGGCCGGAGCTCGACCGCGCGGCGGAACGACGCCGCCGCTTCCCGGTACATCGCGAGCTCATAGTATCCCCGGCCCGCCGTCAGCAGACGATCCGCCTCTTGCGCCGTCCCGGCCTGCGCCTCCTGCGCGCCGGAATCGGACGCGACGATCGCGGCCTGGGCATGCGCCTGCACGGCCGAAGTATCCGCCTGATCATCCTGCCCGCCGATCGGCGGCGCCACCGCGGCGGCGGAAAGCCCGTCGCCCCCCGCTCCGCCGGACGCCACCATGCCGCGCAGCCTCGCCAGCTTCTCCTCCACCTGCAGCCAGCCTTCCACGATCGCGTCGCTCATTTCCTGGATCGCGCGCAACTGCGCTTCGATCGCGGCTTTCTGCGCTGCGTCCGCGACGGGATAGCAGGCGATCAGCTCGTCGAGCATGCCGCCCGCGACGCTCAACCATTGCCTGACCATCCGTGCCGCCCCCTTCACCGTGGGCTTCCGGCCCCGTATCCGCCGGGCCGGTATGCTCATTCTGCGCCGAAGCGAGGGGGGAGTATACCGCGGGCGCCGCGTTACATCCCGGGAGCCCGAGTCGGTTGGAGGGCGGACTGGGGGATTACAGAATCGTCGCGTGCTCTTCCCTGCCCGCCAGGCCGGCCTGCCGGTTGTTCTCGTCCATGAGCACGATGCGCGGCCGATGCCGGCGGGCTTCATCTTCCGTCATCAGCGCATACGAGATGATGATGACCTTGTCGCCCGGCTGGGCGTGGCGGGCGGCGGCGCCGTTCAGGCAGATGACGCCAGAGCCGCGCGGTCCCGGAATGACGTACGTCTCCAACCGGGCGCCGTTGTTGATGTTGACGACCTGAACCTTTTCGTTCTCCCACAGGTCGGCGGCTTCCATCAGGTCCTCGTCGATCGTGATGCTGCCCACGTAGTTCAAATTGGCTTCCGTCACGGTCGCGCGATGGATTTTCGACTTCATCATGTTCCGCATCATCGCATTTTCACTCCTTTCCGCCCGCGGTCAGCGCAAGCAGCCGGTTGTCGATGAGCCGCGTCCGGCCGAATTTGACGGCCAGCGCCGCAATGAACCGGCTGCCCGGCGGCATCCGGTCGAACGGGATGTCCGCCGGAGGCTCGAGGTCAGGCCAGGTCAGCACTTCCGCGTAATCCGTCTCGGCGAGCGGCGCCCGCCGGAGATGTTCATGCATCGCCGCTTTCAGCCTTGCCGGCGTCATGCCGGGTTCGGCGAACTTCTCCTCGGCCATCTTCAGCGTCTCGTGGAGGATGGCCGCCTGCCGGCGCTCCTCCTCGTTCAGATAGACGTTGCGCGAACTCATGGCGAGTCCGTCCGGTTCCCGCACCGTCTCGCACGGCACGATGCGGACCGGGAAATTCAGATCTTCAACCATCCGCTCGATGACGGCGACCTGCTGCGCATCCTTCAGGCCGAAATAAGCGCTGTCCGGCATGACGATATGAAACAGCTTGCTCACGACGGTGCCGACGCCGTCGAAATGGCCGGGCCGCGACGCGCCGCACAGCCGGTCCGTCAGTCCGGCGATCGTGACGCGCGTCGCCGTCTGCCGCGGATACATCTCGGCGACGGACGGCATGAACAAGAGCGCCGCGCCCGCCGCTTCCGCCACCTGCCTGTCCCGTTCGGGATCGCGCGGATACCGCTCGAAATCCTCGTTCGGACCGAACTGCAGNGGGTTGACGAAGACGCTGACGACGGTCAGCCCGTTCTCCGCGGCGGAGCGGCGGATCAGGCTGGCGTGTCCCTCGTGCAGATAGCCCATCGTCGGCACGAAGCCGACCGTTCCGCCGGGGTTCTCCCGGCGCCATTCGGCGATGGCGGCGCGAAGTCCGGCTATGGTTTCCATGATCCGCATCTTATTTTGCCTCCCCGCCGCCGTAAAGCTGAGCCGACAGTTCCGACCCGCCCGGGAAACTGTGTTCGGGGCCGGGGAACGTTCTCGCTTTCACATCGCGCACATACGCGCCGATGGCTTCGCGGATGACGGTGCCGACATCGGCGTACGTTTTCACGAATTTCTTGCTCCGGTAGGGGGATGCGTACTGGATCAAGTCGTGGAAGACGAGCACCTGGCCGTCGCAGCCCGCGCCTGCGCCGATGCCGATCGTCGGAATCGAGAGGGCGCGCGTCACCGTCTCCGCCGCGCCGCTTGTCACCAGCTCGAGCACGATGGCGAACGCGCCGGCCTGCTCGAGCGATTTCGCGTCGTCGACGAGCCGGCGGACATCCTCCTCCAGCTTGCCCTGCACTTTGTATCCGCCGATTTGATGGATCGACTGCGGCAGCAGCCCGACATGGCCCATGACGGGAATGCCGGCCGCCGTCAGGGCCGCCACTTCGTCGGCAATGTCCGCGCCCCCTTCCAGCTTGACCGCCTGCACGCCGGTTTCCTGCATCAGCCTTCCCGCATTGCGCAGCGTCGATTCCTTGCCGAGCCGGTAGGTCATGAACGGCATGTCCGCCACGATGAACGTGCCGGGCGCGCCGCGCCGGACGGCCCGGGCGTGGTGGATGATATCGTCCAGCGTCACCGGAAGCGTCGTATCGTAGCCAAGGACGACGTTGCCGAGCGAATCGCCGACGAGGATCGCGTCGACGCCCGCCTCTTCGGCGAGCCGCGCCGACGGATAGTCGTACGCGGTCACCACGGAGATCGGAATGCCGTCCCGCTTCATTTTCAGCCATTTCGTTACGGTAAGTGCCTGCATGCGCAAGGTCCCTCCCTTTCCCGCCGTACGTCCCGCCGCCGGCGCCGTTTTTGCCGGAAAAAGCAAAAAACCTTCCGGCGTCAAAAGCCGCAGGTTTTCCGCAAGACAACAGGAAACATCACGGTCAAGCGTGCTTCCTTCTGTCTCGGTCCCTGACGGCTCAGAGCAGAATGCGCCAACCCGGATGAACGTTCCGCGCGTGTAAATTTGTGTGCATCAGTCCGTGAAACCGAGTGCGACTCGCGCCTGCCGCGATACCGCCTCTTGCCGTCAGTATAGCATGCCGGGGCCCGAAAAGAAAGCGGCGGACGTTCGGGACGTTCACCGCGGGGCGCGTCACGCGAACTCCGCCGAGACGATTTCACGCACCGATCCGTCCGCCGTCCGGACGCGCAGCGCGCCGCTCGCGGCCAGTCCGAGCGGAACGCCTTCGACCGTCCCGTGCGGCGTCTTCAGCACGGCCGGCTTGCCGATCGAAACGGACAGCGCTTCCCAGAGCAGCCGGATCGGCTCGAATCCGTCTTCGCGATACAGATCGTACAACGCTTCGAGCGTTTCGAGGAACAGCGCCGCCGTCTCCGTCCGGTCGAACGGACGGCCCGCCGCCATCCGCAGCGAGACGGCCTTCTCCCGCAACTCGGGCGGGTAATCCTCCGGCCCGAGATTGACGCTGATGCCGACGCCGGCGACGACGTGGCGCAGCCGCTCCTCCTCCGCGCTCGATTCCAGCAGGATGCCGCTGATCTTCCGGCCGTCCGCGAGCAGATCGTTCGGCCATTTGATGCCGATGTCCAGGCCGGTCTGCAGACGCAGCGAGCGGCACAGCGCGACGGCGATGAGCAGCGTGAGTTGCGGCGTGCAGAGGACCGGAACGGCCGGCCGGAGCACGAGACTCATCCAGAGCCCTTTGCCCTTCGGCGACAGCCAGCTCCGCCCCATCCTGCCCCGCCCGTTCGTCTGCAGCTCGGCAACGACGAGCGTTCCCTCGGGCGCTCCCTCCTCGGCGAGCCGCTTCGCCACATCCTGGGTGGAGCCCACCTCGTCGTACAGGTGCAGCGTCCTGCCGAGATATCGGGTCTTGAGCCGCGCCTGCAGTCCGGTCGCGGTCAGCCGGTCCGGCGTGCCGGCCAGCCGGTAGCCCCGGTTGCGGCACGCTTCGATCGTGTAGCCTTCCTCTTCCAGCTTGCGGATGTGCTTCCATACCGCCGTCCGGCTGATGCCGAGGAGGCGGCTCGCTTCTTCGCCCGAGATGAATTCGCCCTCGCGGCCGGCGAGCATGTCCAGCAGTCGTTCCCTCATCCAGCGTCCCTTCCGTCCGGTTCGTCGTTCAGGATGTCCAAGGCGCGCCCGAGCAGCGCCGTGCGCTCGTTGGGCAGGCGGCCGGCGGCGGTCTCGCGCAACAGCCGGTCCATCGTCCGCCTGATCCACGGCCCCGACTTCCTGCCCGCCGCCTTCACCAGCGTCGATCCGTCGAGCGCCAGCTCCGCCGCCGAGAAGGCCGGCATGTCCGCGAGCCAGGCCGCCCGGCGTTCGAGCGCTTCGGCCGGAACGGGACGGATCGCGGGACAGGCCTGCATGACCCCGAGCCAGTCGGACGCCGCCTCGCGCCCGTGCGCCAGCGCCAGCTCCGCCCACGCCTCGCGCGTGTCCGGCGCGTCCTTCGCGGCGGCGTGCAAGTCGAGCGGCGCGAAGATGCGGTGAAGCCGCTTCTTGCCGAACGCGAAGCCCGCCATCCAGCGGCACGCCGCCTCGGGCGGCACGTTCGACGCCGCGAGAAGCGCGATCCAGCGCAGATCGCCCGCTTCCAGATCGGAAAGGCGCGGCATGACCGCGCACGCCGGCCCGTCCGGCGCGTCCAGCGGCGTCTTCGTCTCCCGCCACAGCCCGGAGCGCAGGAACAGCGCCACCGCCCGGTCCGGATCGGGGCCGCGGATCATTTTGTCCAGTTCGGCGCCGATCCGCTCGAGCGCGATATGGCGCAGCAGAACGGCGTTCCGCCGCAGCGCGCGCCAGGCCGACGGCGCGACGCGAAATCCGAGATCCGCCGCGAACCGGATGGCCCGGACCATGCGCAGGGCGTCTTCGCGGAACCGCTCCTCCGGATGGCCGACGCAGCGGATGAGACCGCGCGCGAGATCCTCCCTGCCGCCGAACGGGTCGACGATCCGTCCTTCCGCGTCCATCGCCATCGCGTTGACCGTGAAATCGCGCCGCGAGAGATCCGTTTCGATGTCCTCGACGAACGCGACATCCGACGGTCTGCGATAATCCTCGTATCCCGATTCCGTGCGGAACGTCGTCACTTCATACGTTCGTCCGTCCAGGAACACGGTGACCGTCCCGTGCTTGAGGCCGGTCGGAACGTGATGCGGGAAGAGCGCCATCACCGCTTCCGGCCGCGCGGACGTCGCGATGTCCACGTCGCCCGGCGGCCGTCCGAGCAGGACGTCGCGGACGCATCCGCCGACGAAATAAGCCTTGTGGCCGGCTTCGGCCAGGCGAACGAGCACGGGCAACGCTTCCCTCAGCTTCGCGTTCATGGCGGCGAATCACCTCTCCGCCTTATTCGCACACCGGGATCGGAATGTCGGCCTCGATGCCGAGCACGCGGTAATAGATGCGCTCGTATTCCGCGGTAATCCGGTTGCTGTCGAAAATCGTTCGGGCGCGCTCGAGACACGCTTCGCGGAACCGGGCGTACAGCGCGTCGTCACCGAGCAGCCGGATCGCGTGCTCGGCCATCCGTTCCGTATCGCCGACCGGCGCCAGGTATCCCGTCGTGCCGTGCGCGACGAGCTCCGGAATGCCGCCTGCCAGAGAGCCGATCGTCGGCACGCCGCATGCCATCGCCTCGAGCGCGACGAGGCCGAAGCTCTCCTTCTCCGACGGCAGCAGCAGCAGATCCGCGACGGAGATGACTTGCGCCACGTCGTCCTGCTTGCCGAGGAACATGACGCGATCAGCCAGGCCGAGCGATTCGACCTTCCACTGCACCTTGGAGAGCTCCGGACCTTCGCCGACGAGCAGCAGGCGGGACGGCATCTTCGCGTTCACGCGCGCGAAGATGTCGACGACGTCACCAGCCCGCTTGACCGGCCGGAAATTCGAGATGTGCATCAGCACCTTCTCGCCCGGCGCGGCGTACTCGGCGCGCAGCGAGCGGCATTCCCGCGGATAATAGACGCGCTTGTCGACGAAATTGTAGGTCAGCTCGATCGGCGTCTCGATGTCGAGCCGCTCCCGGGTTTCCCGGATCAGGTCGCGCGAGACGGCCGTCACGGCGTCGCTCTGGTGGATCGCGAGCCGGATCAGGTCGCGAAGCGACTCGTCCTGGGCGAGCACCGTGATGTCGGTGCCGTGCAGCGTCGTCACCGTCTTGATGCCGCCGCCAAGCATCTGCTTCGCCAGAAAAGCGCAAATCGCGTGCGGCACCGCGTAGTGGACATGCAGCAGATCGAGCTTTTGCATCCGCGCGACCTGCGCCATCTTGCTGGCCAGCGACAGGTCGTACGGCGGATAGCGGAACACATAATAATTGTTCACTTCGACTTCATGATAGAACATGTTCCGCTGGAACTTGCCGAGCCGGAACGGAATGCTGTGCGTGATAAAATGGATTTCGTGCCCCTTCTCGGCGAGCAGCTTGCCGAGCTCGGTTGCGACGACGCCGGACCCGCCGAGCGTCGGATAGCAGGTGATGCCGATTCTGAGCGGTCTGGCCATGGATGCGCCTCCTCTTCGCCTCGCGGAGCATTCAGAACAGCTTCACTTCGACGGGACGCTTCGCCGCGAAGCCTTCGGCGAACGACCACCCGCGCTGGCCGCCGAGCAGCCGGTCGCGGGCTTCCACATTCTCGACATAACGCTGATTGAGCGGCGTCGCCACCGCGCCCGGTCCAAGCTCGAACTGCGACCGGTAGGCCGACAGCGCGCGGCGCTTCGCCTCGTACCAATCCGATACATTGACGACCAGATCGACTTCCGCGACATCATTGATATAGTAGAAAAACATTTGCTCCACCTGCACCGGCTCCAGCTCGGGCATGTACCGGCGCAGCTTCGCGTTGAAGACCGCTTCCTCCACCAGCCGGCTCGCGGCGTTGTGGTCGGGATGGCGGTCGTTCCAGTAGGGCGCGAACACGATGCGCGGCCGGAGCTCGCGGATCACGCGCACGATGGCCGCGATCTGATCCGGTGAACCCGTGAGGCCCCGGTCGGGCAAGCCGAGACAGGACCGGCACGCCAGTCCCATCGCCCTGGCGGCTTCGGCCGCTTCCTGCTGCCGCAGCTCGACCGTGCCGTTCGACGACATCTCCGCATGGGTCAGATCGCAGACGCCGAACCGGACGCCGGCCTGCACGTGCTTGGCGATCGTCGCGGCCATGCCGATCTCGACGTCATCCGGATGGGCGCCGAACGCCAGCATGTCGACCCCGTCGGTCATGGCTGCCAGTCCTCCGGCTTGTACTTGTGGACCAGCTCCCGCCATGCGAACTCTCCCCGCTCGAGCGCCCGGACGAGCAGCTCGGCCGTGGCGACGTTCGTCGCGACCGGGATGCCGTACACGTCGCAGAGGCGCAGCAGCGCATGGATGTCCGGCTCATGGGGCTGCGCCATCAGCGGATCGCGCAGGAAGATGATGAGATCCATCACATTTTCCGCCACGAGCGCGCCGATCTGCTGGTCCCCGCCGAGCGGTCCCGACATGAACCGGTGCACGGTCAGTCCCGTCTGCTCCATGATCCGCTTGCCGGTCGTGCCGGTGGCGTACAGGTCGTGATTTCGGAACACATGCTCGTAGGCGATGACGAAGTTGACCATCTCGTCCTTCTTCCGGTCGTGCGCGATGAACGCGACCTGCATCCGCGCCGTCATGGACGATTCTCCTCTCCGCCGTCCAGCAGGTGCTCAAAGCCGTAAATCATCCCGGTATAGGTCATCACTTTCTTCACCGCGGTCCTCACGCCCGGCATGTAGCCGGCGCGATCGTACGAATCGTGCCGGATCTTCAGCGTCTGTCCGAAGGCGCCGAAGATCACCTCCTGCTGGGCGAAAATGCCGGGCAGCCGGACGCTGTGGATGCGGAAGCCGTTGTAGTAGCCGCCGCGCGAACCCTGCAGCTTCTCTTCCTCGTCGGGATGACCCTGCTTCAGCTCGCCGCGCACGGCGGAGATCAGCTCCGCCGTCTTGATCGAGGTGCCGGACGGCGCGTCAAGCTTCCGGTCCCCGTGGTACTCGATGATCTCGAGATGCGGGAAGTAGCGGGACGCCTCCGCCGCGAATTTCATCATCAGGATGGCGCCGATCGAGAAGTTGGGCGCGATCAGGCCGCCGATCCCGCGGCTCATGCACAGCTTGTCCAATTCGTCAATCTGCTCCGGCGTGAAACCGGTCGTGCCGACGACCGGCCGCACGCCGTATGTAATCGCCGTCTTCGTATTGTCGTACGCCGATTGCGGCACCGTGAAATCGACGAGAACATCGACGGCGCCGCCGTGCAGCGCCGCCTCGAGGTCGTCCGTGATCGTGACGCCGCAGGCGGGCAATCCCGCCGCTTCGCCCGCATCCCGTCCGGCCGTGGATCGGCCGACGGCGGCCGCCAGTTCGAACGACGGTTCCTCCAGTACCATCTTGACCACTTCACGGCCCATTTTGCCGCTTGCGCCCGCAACCGCGACGCGGATCTTGTCCGTCATGCGTACCATCTCCCATTCCTTGTCATGGATGAATAGAATAATTGGTGCGTATCCCGATCAGCGTGTGTTTCGCCTTTGCGCCCACCGATGCCGGCGGCGATAATCGGCGAACAGCCGCTTCGCCTCGCCGTGGGCCGGATTCAGCCTGAGCGCTTCCCTCGCCGCCCGGGCGGCCTCGTCGTAGCGGCCGAGCGCTCCGTATGCCGCCGCCAGGAGCAGCCATGCCTCGTCGAGCAGCGGATCCATCCCGAGCGCCTCCCGGAGTCTGGCGATCACGGATTCATAGTCGGGATCGGCCGAAGCGAGCTCATTCTTCGCTTCTTCGGCGGCGATTCGCGCCCGGACCGATGCGAGATGATTCCGGTAATCTTCCTGCTCCGGCGCGAGCCGGACCGCTTCCGCCGCATGCCGGAGCGCTTTCGGCCAGTGGGCGCTGCGCATGCAGGTGATGGAGCACTTGTGGTGCCAGGCGGGATTGTCGGGTTCGGCCGCGATGGCCTGCTCGAACGCCCGGATCGCCTGCTCGTAGTCGCCCGACAGGATGGAGGCATATGCCTGTCTGACATGCTCTTCCCCGGCCATCCTTCACGCCCCCTCGCGCATCTGCTTATCGATCAGCATATGCGCAAGGCATCTGCCGGGTATGGGCGGGACCCGGCCGGCTATTCGGCGGGCTGTTCGATGCGCGTCCAGCGGTCCTTGTCGCGCGTCGTGAACTTCGCCATCACCTTGTCATGCGCTTCCGCCAAATCGATTCCGAGTGAATTGGCGAAGCAGATCAGGATGAAGAGCAGATCCCCGAGCTCCATCTCGATGGATCCTTCCGGCTCGTCGGGCTTCTTCGGCTTCGGCCCGTAAGCGTGGATCACTTCGCGCGCGAGCTCGCCCGCTTCCTCGGTAAGCCGCGCCATCAGCGCAAGCGGGCTGAAGTACCCTTCCTTGAATTGCGAGATGTATGCGTCGACTTCGCGCTGCATGTCGGCCATGGTTTTGCCCAACACTAAACACGATCCTTTCCATGCCAGCCGATTGGCTTGTTCCCCGTTTCTTTCCTTATGTTAGCGCAAAGCGCAGGGGAACACAATGCTTGCGGCATGCGCGGACGGACCTGAAGGAGGTTGAAGCGGATGTCCTGGCGGAAGGCCGGCAGAATGGGCGTTCTCGTCCCGGTGGCGGCGGGAGCGGCGGTCTATGCGTTCGGCCTGCATTATTTTGTCCTGCCAAACACGCTGATGGAAGGCGGCGTAACGGGCATCGGCGTTTTGCTGTACTATATTTTCGGATGGCCGCTTTCCGCGACGACGCTGCTGCTCAACGTGCCGCTTTTTCTCGCGGGATGGCGGCTGCTCGGCCGGCAGTCGATGGCGATGACGCTCTACGGCACCCTGTGTCTGATCGTCGCGCTGTGGCTCATGGAACGCGCGGTGGATGCCGGGTTCATCGTGCCGCTCGCCGGCCGCGGCGATCTGATTCTGCCCGCGCTCTATGCCGGCGTCACGCTTGGCGTCGGCCTCGGCGTCGTCTTCCGCTTCGGCGCGACGACCGGCGGCATGGACATTGCGGCCCGCATTCTCGTGCGCAGGTACGGCTGGAGCATGGGGCGGACGATCCTCGGCATCGACGCCGCCGTCATCGGCGCGTCGCTGTTCTTCGTGCCGGTCGAGCGCGTGCTCTATACGCTGGTCGTCGTGTTCATCACGTCCAGGGTGGTCGACTTCGTCCAGGAAGGCGCTTATGCCGGCAAGGCGTTCACGATCATCACGGAACACGGCGATGCGATCGCCGAAGCCGTCACGAAGAAGCTCGACCGGAGCGCGACGATCCTGCCGGCGAAGGGGGGCTACTCGGGCGCGTCCAAACAGGTCGTCTACTGCATCGTCGGCCGGTCGGAAGCCCGCGCGCTGCGCGAGCTCGTGCATGCGATCGATCCGAAGGCGTTCTTCGCGATCAGCGACGCCCACGACGTCGTCGGGGAAGGATTTCGCGACAGATGACAAGGCGCCCGCCTATTGCGGCGGG
>JGI25328J35697_1000909_pt1 | contig 22698 bp, 25 predicted proteins | sample HigsolmetaAR203D_FD_35697 | JGI IMG/M metagenome (IMG submission 35697)
CGGGGTTACAACCCCAGTTTCTTTACGACGCTATCCGGTCCGAGGAAGAACGAACTTCCGGCCTGAATCGCCTCCCTCCACATGCGGATCACGAGCTCTTTGTCGAATTCGAGCGATTTGAACCATACGTCGGGGGCGTCCGGATCCGGACTGTGCCGGGAACCGAACACCGCGATCTCGTACAAAATCGGAAGAACATCGAGACCCTTGTCCGTCAGCGAGTAAATCACTTTCCGTTTGTCGGTCTCGCTCGTCTTTTTGCTGATAATCCCCTTCCTTTCCAGATGAACGAGCCGATTCGCCAGAACGCTCGGCCCGATGCGCTCCTCCGATTCCATAAATTCGCCGAACGTTTTTTTGCCCAGCGCCGCCATGTCGCGCACGATGAGCATGGACCACGTATCGCCAAAAATCTCCACCGCGAAATTGATCGGACAGCGGGATCTGTTTTCTTCTCGTTTCATGACCGCATTGTATCACAAATATAGTATGATGATCAAAGTAAAACGCGCGGGACCACTTTCCCCGTCATCCTAACCTCCGCCCGATCGTTTCGCCCGCCGCTTGCGATACAGTTTCCAGCCGATAAACACGGCCGTCAGCAGCACAATTCCCGCCAGCACCCATTTCTGGTACTCGACGATGGCCGCGAGCGCGGCGTCCCGATCGCCGGGATAAAGACGCCCCAGGCTTAACAGCAGGAAAGTGGAAGGCGCGATGCCCAGCATCGTCAAAGCGGTGTAGAGCCCGAGTTTCATCCTGGAAACCCCCGCGACAAACGGCACCACGTTGCCCAGATGGAGCGGACTGGAGATGGTGACGCTCCAAATCCCGTATTTGCTGAACGCGGCCGTCGCTTTCTCGTAATTGACGCGCCAAGCCGGACTCAGACGACGCACGATCGTGCCGCCGATCGCAAAGCCCACAAAGTACGGAATATAGCTGCCGAGCGCGTACAGGTAGCTGCCCAATATCGAGATGCAGACGATCTCCAGCCAGGTCAGATCCAACACGAAACCGACCGTCACGATAAAAAAAGTGCCGATGAAAGGCAAGGCGCTGCCTTCGATGAACAAAGCCACGAGCACGCCCCAAATTCCCCATTGTTCCAACAACCCGATGAGTTGTTCCGCCATAAGCTCCCCCATATCCCGCGGCCGATTCCAGCGATCATTCGAAGACTCCTTTTATCATAATCCTATACCGCGGCGCGGAGCAAGAGCACTCACGCATTCCGCGTGACGAAGCACGATCACTTTCGCGCGGCGGATACCGAAACGCAAGCGGAACGATCAGTTGGGGGCCAATCGGGCAATCGGGGTATTCTTCCGAGACGAGCCGAGGCGCCGCTATTCCTCCACGTCTTGCCGCCGAGGGGCGGGGTGGTCGTCGTCTTGAGGAAAGTCAATGTCTCCGGAACCGCCGCTTGATGAAGGTGATGAAAGCGGCAAGCAGCAGAGGACCGATTCCGACCGTCATCGTGATCAACGGCCAAACGACGTTCACCGAGAAATTGAACTCGGCTTCCGTGTGAAACAGCGTGACCGACAACAGGAAGGTGATCAAGGAAATAGCGGGCAGAGCGATTTTGTCGTCGTTCAGCTTGAAAAAACGGAAAGTGACGTGATTGAGAATAAACAAGACAATGGCGGCTTTCATGAATGAACCGGCAATCAGCGCGTAGCCGACAATCGCTTCAATCCCGACCAAAAATTCGCCGATCTTGATCAACCGCGCCACGGCGTAAAGGGAAAACTTCCGGTCGCCGGCCAGCGGACCGAGCGTCATCACCGTAATGACCACCACGATCAGGAGCAAAAATCCGCTGAACGCCGTCATGGCGTACATCCATTTTCCCGCATACTTCCTGCTTTCCTTGCGCACAAACGGCAAAATGACGGCAAACAGAAACAATTCCGCAAAGGGAAAACCGAAGGAAAAATAGACGCCGTGAAGGACCGGCTTGATCCCTTCGGAAAACAGGGGAAGCAGCGGCTCGATTTTCGCGATCGGCACCGCCAGGCCGACAATGAGAACGACGAAAACGAGCATGGACACCATCAGCAAAAAGAACATTCGCCCCATGACTTCGATTCCGGCGCGAACGGTATAGGCGGCGATAATGATCGTCAGCCCGTTGAACACATACATCGGAGTTTCCACCATCATGGTGTTGGTGAAAAAGTTGCCGATCCCGAGGACAATATAGGAGAGCATGAGGTACAGCATCAACATCAGCAAGAAGACGAAAACGGCGGAAATCCATTTCCCGTAAACTTGACGCAAATATTCGGAGTACGCCGCTTCGGGATAGCAGCGAAACAAGTACAGGACGCAGCCAAGCAAGGGCACGCACATCAAGACGGAGATCACGATGGACAACCAGGCCATATTGCCGGCGAAATGGATCGTCGGATTCGGAATGTAGACAATGGAGGACCCGACCATATAACTGACGTACAAAATGGCCAATTGTCCGACACCGATCGATTGCTTTCCGATCTCGTTCATGCGATTGCGTCGCCTCCGTTCGCGAACATCAGGAGTGTTCCAACCAATTCACGATGATTTTGGCGAGTCGTCCGACGGTCCCGTTGGCCAGATCGTGCAAATTCACCCAGTCGCTGTTGGTGACGTACATCAGGCTGAGATAAAGGATCGGGACGAAAAACATCGCCAAAATCCATTTTTCGTGCCGGTCCGCTCGCCTCAAGCGCGACAGATCCGCGGCGAAAAGGGCGACGCCCGTCATCACGAGAACCGTAATGTTTTCCAACATTCCCTCCCGACCTCCACCCCGGCTCAATCTTCACCGACTTGCGCAAACGGACTCGGGTTCATGATCTTCGAATTCGTAATGGTGACCTTGACCCGGATATCCGCCGGTATTCGGGCATAACGTTCAGGCCAATCCGGTTTGATTTTTTTCCACCGGGAAGGATGGCGCAAATACAGTTTATGCCCGATGCCGAGCGCGTCCGTTTTTTGTTTTTTCAGGTTGTTCAGGACGCTTTCCAATTGTTCCTTGAAGTACCGCTCCAGTTTGGCCTCATATTTTTTTTCGTCCGCCATGTCGCGGATGGTGGTGCAGGACAGTTCCCCGATCGAACCTTGGATTTGCACATCGAAGGCAACGGAAATGTCGTCTCCTTGGATCTTCGGCGTCATCGTCGTGTTCGCTTTTATAATTTCAAAGGTTTCCCCGNGTGAAGATTCCCGGCCGCACGGGATTTCGACGACCCCATTCCGGTATCGGTTGGCGAGCATCAACAAGTACGGCGCTTTGTCCGGCGCGACCTTTCCGATCATTTTGTCCTTCTTCACCAGGGCGATCCCGTGCACGAGGTTTCGGTGAAATTTCGAATCCTGCGCGATTACGGGCAGCAGCGCGCTTTCGGATTCGCTTTTCAACTGGAACGCAAGATCCATCAAATTCGTATTGATGGTCTTCCCCGCGAGGGTTGCCGAAAAATTCAGCTGTTTTTGGACTTGGCTGCCCAGCGTGTTTTCGATCAAGGATTTGCCGGTCAAGAAATCGCGCGCTTTTCCTTGGGCGATCATGATGGGTGTGCCGAGACGAATTTCCGGATCGCGATAGAAAAAATCCAGGATACCGCTCAGTTGTTCCTTCGCCAACTCCTCGCCGATCAGCAGAACTTGGGTGTGGCTGAATTGGGAGCGCCGTCCGGTCACGGCCTTGTTGTTGCGGATAATGGTAAAGACGCTCGTACCTTCCAGGGTTACATTGATAAATGCCGATTTCTCGTCCTGGACGGATGGCGCGCCGAATTGGCTGACCGGCTTGTATATTTGAACCGTCAGTTCAAGGTCGTTATTGTCGCCTTTATCGAGGGCAATGCCGATCACAAACGCCCTTTGGGTCAGTTCCATATTGCTCCAGCATCCGGAAAGCAGCAGCACCATGCCGGTCCATGCGATCAACCGAATCCACGTTTTCATGCCGCATCTTTTCCCGGATGGCGTATGGAGGAAGCTTGGAACAGCTTTCCAACTTTTTTCGGACGGAACGGTCCGATCGGATCGAAATACGGCTGCCCCAGCGAACGCAGCGAGCACAAGTGCAGAAGCATCAGGAATATCCCGATCATGATCCCGAACCCTCCCAAAGATGCCGCCAATAAAATAAACGGAACTTTCAACAACCTCAGCGCGATCGCGAAATTGTATTGCGGGATGGAAAAGGAGGCGATACCGGTCAAGGCGACGACCACGATCATAATCGGGGAGGCAATGCCGGAATCGATGGCCGCTTGACCGATGATTAACGCCCCGACGATGCTTACGGCGGATCCGACGGCCTGCGGCAGGCGAATGCCCGCTTCTCTCAACAGTTCAAAGAAAAATTCCATGATAATGACCTCAACGACAGCCGGAAAGGGGATGCCTTCCCGCGTATTGGTAATGGCCAGCAGGAGCACGGTGGGAATCAATTCGGGATGAAACGTGCTCAACGCGATATAAATGCTGGGCAAAAAAAGGGCGATCAGAAACGCGGTTATCCGCAAGAGCCGAATCAGAAAGGTAAAGGCGGAACGATGATAATAATCTTCGACGGACTGCAAAAATTCCACAAAAAGAGCGGGACAAATCAACACCATGCCCGATCCCTGCATCATCACGATAATTTTCCCTTCGAGCAAGGCCAGGGCGGCCGTATCGGTCCGCTCCGTATAACGGCATTGCGGAAAAGGAGAAAACGCGGAATCTTGAATCCGCTTTTCAATCATCGTCGTGTCGACCAACTCGTGGTTTTGGATCAAGTCGATGCGCTGTTCAAATTCCCGCAATACCGAGCGAGGGACGACACCGTCCAAATAGCCGTAAACGACTTGTTTCCCCGTTTTTTTGCCCGCGTTGCGGATCGTGACGATTTTGAAGTCCGGCGTTTGCAGCCGCAATCTCAACATGCCGATGTTCACGGACAAATTCTCCACCGTACCTTCCCGGGGGCCGATCGCCACTCTCTCGGCGGACGGTTCCTCCACGTTCCTCGTTTGCAGCTTTAACCCGTCGAAGCTTACGGCATGGTGCCATTGCTCAAGGAAAATGACAATATGCCCCTGCAAAATATGGCGGACGACGGTTTCCATGGAGGAGTGAATGTGATAGGTACGGTCGGTCACGCCTTGTTGTTCAAACCACTTTCGAATTTCCCGCGAAGTGATCGAATTTCCGCTTTCCTTCCTGTGCTTGGCCAAGTTCTGCAGGACGGAAAGCATGACGGAGGAAGATTGGGGATCTGCGAGCGATTCGCAGTACACGGTCAATACGGCGCATTTCAACCCAGGACCGAAGGAGGTTTGCTCGTATACGATATCGGCGCAATGCTCAAAAATCGATTTTAAGCGCTTTTCATTTTTTTCGATCTCCGTCGAAATGGGGAAGTCATGGATGTCGCGATTCCGTCTGCTGTTCATTGCCGCACCCGATTCATGGAATTTAGTTTCATTTTTCGCAATGGGCCGGTGAATTATGCGCAAGGAAAGCCGGATGACGTTGCGCGGCTAGCTGTGATCATGCATGTAACACCTAATGGTGTTATTTTAGAGGTGGAGGTAGAGGATGGTGGAATCGGCGTGGGAAATGGGTCGACCACCTTCTCGTTCTCGATTGCGGATGGCAGCTCGAATTCTTCCATAATGGGAGCCTGGGAGCCGGAACACGAACATATGATCGCAAAACTAGTGGTGGCGCCCTCCATTATATGGTAGAATCGTCTTGTACAGCGAACAACGGCTTTCGAGGGCGGTCGGCTATCCTCCGTTAAGAGGTGATGCCCGTGGACGTGTATCGGCACTCTCGTTGATGATCGCATTTGCGACACTCGTAGTACTGATAATGTCCCATAAACGCAAATAGACCGCCCTATGGACAAGGGGTGCGGTCTATTTGGCTTCATCCCCGCAGCCGACCGCTCTTGAAGCGGACGCTGTACAGGAACCGCAGGTGCGCCAACACCTGCGGTTCTTTTATGTTATGTTCATTATATCGAATTGATGTTCGAGAAACAACCGCATCCGGCTGATGCGACGGTTTCCTTATCAACATTCGTCGCCAGGTTGAAGTCATCACGGGCGGTGAACCTCGCCGGCGCAGCAGTCCAATCCCTGGCTTGCCGGATTCCAACGCCCCTCACGTTTGCACATATTTCAGGATCCAGCCGATGCCGTTCCAATCCGTCACATTCGCCAACACGACACCGAAATTCGTTTGATGCACGGGAACCGCAATTTGTCCGTCTACGCTCAGGTTTTCATACGACTTCCGCAACGCTTCCTCGCTGTCGAATTCCACCATGACCTTGACGTGATCTCCTTTTGCCGACGGTTTGGCCATGGCGGTATCGGCAAAATGAATTATGCCGTTTCCCAGGTGCAGCTCGGCCTGCAGAACTTGACCGTTCCGCTCCATGAGGATCCGCGTTTCGCCGCCGAATATGGCGCGATACCGCTCCAGCGCTTCTTTGCAATGGTCCACCGCGACAAACGGACTGACCGTTCTCATCTTTTTCTCCTCCCCATCCGCGTTGTGCCGCTGCCCCGAACCGTTCGGTTCGCCTTTTGAAAATATGATCCCCCGTCAATTCCTCCCCGCCGGCATCGGCTGGATGCGGCAGTTGTGGAAAGCCGTCAGTTTCCACTCTCCGTTCCGCTTGACGACGACGTTCGTATTGATCGACCGACGGTCCTCCGCATTCGGCGCCGGGACCGGCAGCCGGATTTCCCCGACCGCATGGACAATGGCCGCATCCGGCGAAATAAACCTAGGCGCCGGGTCGGTGTCGGCGCTGGATACCAGCGTCGAGCCTTTCAACAACCCGTGGAAAAGCATGCGGTGAGCGTCGGCAATTTGCCTTTTTCCTTTCAAATGCTGGCCCATGAACGTCACATAGTCGGCGTCTTCCGTGAAGCACTCGGCGTAAGCCTCTTCATCGCCCCTGTTCCAGGCGTCGCCGAGTCTTGCGAACAGTTCGGCGATCGCCCTCACGTCGTCCTGCCTTNTCATTCGGCATCATCCTCTCCTTGCGTTTATTTGGATGTGTTCATCCCGGGACTAATAGATGTTCAGAATATCGAACAAATAGATCATGCTGACGGGAATCAAAAAAAGGTTCTTGAAAGCGAGCATGACGGCGTTTCGGACATTCGGCGCTTCAAAGCGCCGGATGCCGGCTTTGTCCATCCACTTTTGCACGACGGACGGCCTCAATATCGCAAACAGGATGGCGTTGTACGCGCCGAAAACGACCACGAATCCGAGCAAATCCCACCAAAACGCCCCCCACTCCAGCCGGCCGACGCCGGCAAACATCGTCTTCCACGATTCCGCCGAAAACAAGGAACCGTAAGGCGTGCGGGTTCCGTAAGCGATAAACAGCACATACTGCACGATTCTCAACAGCTCCACCGCGATCTCCGCCGACATCGACGCGAATCCTTTCCATTCTTGGCGATACAAAACTTGGTACGAGCGCACGGCGGCAATGGGCAGCGAAAGCAAGAATCCAAGCGCGAAAGAGAAATAAAATGCGTAGGAAGCGCCGAGCGTATGCAAAGCCTTGATAAGAAACATACCTGCCCCTCCTGCAGTCGAGATGTTTATGTTATAATGGCTTCAGCCATATATCTAAAAATTTTTGAATATCAATTTTTGTATATCTAAATTATTTATTATCTCTATATTAGAGATATTAAGGCAGGGGTGATCGATTTGTCAAGCGCTTTTGAACGAAAAAAATCCGCAGGCCAAACGCTGGGCCGGCAATTCAGCCTGGCGCTCATCATGTTTCACCAAAGCGTGGCGGACAAATTGGGGCTGAATTTGACGGATTACAAAGTGCTGGGCGTGATCGGGGACGGGGTAACGGCGGGAAAAATCGCCGAAATGACCGGGTTCGCAAGCGGCATGGTCACCGCCGTCGTCGACAGGCTGGAGAAGAAAAACTTTGTGTACCGCGACAAAGACGCGAAAGACCGGCGAAAAGTGGTCATCAAACTCCATGCGGACAAGGTGGCATCGGAGATCGCTCCTTTATTTCAATCGTTCGAACAAGCCATGGAGAGGTTGTTTTCCCAATACAGCGATGAGGAACTTGCGCTTTTGGAAACCTTTATGCGCGACTGCATCGACGTCTTCCAGCAAGAAACGCTCAAAATGCGCGGGCGCTCGCACTGATCCGGCGTACCTCGCCGCCGCAGCCGCATCGGGCGGGAGGGCGTGTTTCTCCCCCAGCCCGTTCCTCTTTTGCATCCCGTCGATCGGCCTGTTCCCGTTTCACCCGCTCTCGTTCGGCATCGATCATGCGGCTTTCACATTCATTCCCTCTGTATATTTTCAATGTTTCGATTAAAATGAATAGAAAGTCCCAATCGCCCCCTTTTTGGGGCCCCATTTCCTGATCGTCCTCATGGACGGATACGACCTATTGCGAAAACGAGGGGAGCGTGCGAGGCGTGAACCGAAAGCCGCGGCCGCGAGTGGCGTCGCCCCGGGAACTGATGCGGAGACTCAGCCTGCGAACGAAAACATCGCTCATTTTTTTCATGCTGATCGCTCTGCCGCTCAGCCTGCAGGGCAGCATCACCTATTACGATTTTTCCGATTCGGTCGAACGGCGCGCGGCCGACTACGCCGTGCAAATTACCGGGCAGATCAACCTGAACCTGGACCGGACGCTGATGGAAATGCAGCGACTTTCGCTGATGCCGCTGTACGACCAAGGGGTGCTGGACATCTTGCGCCAATACTCGCGTCCGGAATCGCGGGCGGTCCGGCCGACAAAGAGAGAGATGGAAAAAATGTCGCTCTACATTTCCGGTTCCGCCTTCAACCAGCCGGAAGTGCGCGGCATCCAGATCATCGCGAACAACGGATACATTTTCTCCAACGTCGATCCGAACGTCATCCGATTTTATGTGGATTATGAGAAGGAAAGCTGGTACCCGCGCGTCCGCGACATGGACGGCGGCTGGACAGCCATCCCGATCCACCGGCCCTCCTACTATATGGACGGAAACGGCGAGCAATTTATTTCCGTCGCCCGCCTTCTCCGCGAACCGCAGACGAACGAAACGCTCGGCTTGATCAAAATCGACTTGAAAATGGACGTGTTCGAACGGATCCTGGCCAACCTGAAGTTCGAAGGCCAGGGCAGCCTGTTCGTCATCAACGGCCAAAACGAACCGTTTTTTCAAATGAACATGGCCGACGGAACCGCCGGGGACGCGTGGCGCGAAGCCACATCGGACTTGCCCGCCGGCAACGACGTGCGGCGCGTGGAAGTCGACGGCCGCCGGTATTTGCGCGTGATCGACACGTCGGATTATTCCGGATTGAAAGTGGTTCGCTTCATTCCGCTGGATGCGCTGCTGAAAGAATCGAAAGATTTGCGCGATTTCACGGTTTTGATCGCGATCATCTGTCTGGCGCTGGCGTACGTGCTCGCCTTGTACTTTTCCCATCAGTTGAGCCGCCCGCTGATCCGGTTGAAAAAAACGATGCTCCGCGTGGAACAGGGCCATTTTTCGGAAACGGTTCCCGTCGAATCGCAAGACGAAATCGGGCAGTTGAGCCGCGGGTTCAACCGGATGATGGAAGAGATCAACCGTCTCGTCAACGAAGTGTATGTGCTCAGCCTGCGGGAAAAAGAAGCGGAACTGGCCGCGTTGCAAAGCCAGATCAACCCTCATTTCATCTACAATACGCTGGAATCGATCAACATGATGGCGATCGCAAAAAACAACGACGAAGTGTCCGATATGGTGACGGCGCTCGGCAAACTGCTGCGGTATACGATCGACCGGTACGACCGGCTGGTGCGGCTCGCCGAAGAGCTGGAATCGGTCGAGTCCTACGTGAAAATCCAACAGACGCGTTTCGGCGACCGGCTGCGCGCCATCTTCGAGGTGGAGGAAGGGCTCTCCGACGTGCGGGTGCCGAAGCTTTTGTTCCAGCCCTTGGTGGAAAACGCGATCCAGCACGGCATCGGCGATCGCGAGCAGGGCGGCACGATATGGATTTCCGCCGTCCGTTTCGAACATCAGCTCATATTGACCGTGCGCGACGACGGCCGCGGACTCGATGAAGAGGAACTCGCGAACTTGCGCCGTTCCCTGGCGGAACCGTTTCCGGAAGACGGCCGGCGGCGCGGCGGGCTGGCGCTGCGCAATATCGTTCAGCGCATCCGGTTAATGTACGGCGAACCGTTCGGCCTCGACATCGACGGAAGCCCAGGCGAAGGGGCCGCGTTCACCATTACGCTGCCGATCGACAGGAGGGATGCGGAATATGTATCATCTGCTGCTGGTTGAAGACGAGGAAGTGATCCGCCGCGGTATCCGCCATTTGGTCGCCCAGGTCAGCAATCAGTTTTCCGTCGCCGGGGAAGCGGCCCACGGCAGGGAAGCGCTCGCCTACTTGGAGCGGCAGCTGCCCGACGCGGTGCTCACCGACATTCGCATGCGCGAAATGGACGGACTGTCGCTGATCGGCAAAATCCGCGAACGGTACGCCGACATGCCGGTCGTCGTCATCAGCGGATACGACGATTTTTCCTACGCGCAGCGGGCGCTGCGTTACGGCGTGACCGACTATTTGCTGAAGCCGATCAACCGGCTCGAGCTCGTGGCCGCGCTGGAAAAAATCAAAACGGCGCTCGATCGCAAAAAAGCCGGGCCGAACTCCCCGGAGACAGACGCCGTACAAGACGGAGACGGGCGCACGGCCGACGAATGCGGCGAAACCCGGCGGCTGATCCGCAAAGTGCAGGAACATATCCGCGCCCATCCCGACGGAGATTTGCGGCTGCAGGCGCTGGCCGATCTCGTGCACGTCCACCCGACGTATTTGAGCCAGCTGTTCAAGGCGGAAACGAATATGAACGTGTCCGATTTCATCGCTTCCGTCCGCATGGAGCGCGCCAAATATTTGCTTCGCCATACCGAACTGAAAATTTACGATGTCGCCCGGCTGTCGGGATACCTAAGCCCGAAACATTTCATGCTCGTATTCAAACAGCAGGTCGGCTGCACCCCGAGCGAGTACCGCGAGCGGCGGGCGCCGGCGGACAATTTCTAAAAATTTCGTACCAAACCTGAAGGTCCCGGCATTTTTCGACGAAGCCCTCCCCACGTATACTGGTCTTGCCGATGAACTTCCATCAAAAAATATGGAGAAAAGCAGGAGGGGATACGATGAAACACCAAAATGAAGGCGCATACAAGAAAACGCTCACAAGCAAACTGCGCCGGTTATGGTCCGCCGCACTCGTTCTTTCACTCGCGGTGTTGGCCGCGGCATGCGGGAATGATGCCGGTCAAAACGCCCAAAGCCAAAACGACCGGTCCGGTGCCGGCAACGCCGACAAGACGGTGGAACTGAAGTTTTTGACTTGGGGCAACGAAGCCCATCTCGACCTGTACAAGTCATTGCTGGACAAGTTTCACCAAACCCATCCGAACATCCGCGTCACCATCGATTCGGTGCCTTTTGCGGACTATCAGCAAAAAATTTCCGTCCTCGCGGCGGGAAGGGAACTGCCCGACATCGCCTGGGCGGCGGAACGGATGGTTCCGCAGTTCATGGCGAACGGCATCTTGATGGATGTCTCCGATGTGGCGAACGATTCGGCCTTCCAAATGGACGATTTCATCCCGTCCACGCTCGATTTGTTCCGCAAAGACGGAAAATTGTACGGACTGCCGTTCTCCACGCCGCCTTCCGTCATGTTTTACAATCAGGACCTGTTTGAACAAGCCGGCCTGGAATCGCCGAACGAACTGGCCAAACAAGGCAAATGGACCTGGGAAGAATTCGAAAAGGCGGCAAAGGCCATCTCCAGTGGAACGGGCGCCGACCGCGTGTACGGAGCCAACTTTTTCCGCGACTGGACCAACTGGATTTTGCTTTCGTCGTACTCGTGGTCCAACGGCAGCGGCCCGTTCGACAAAGAGATGACGAAGTTCACCTGGAACGACGAGCACGGCGTCGCCACGCTGAAAATGCTGCAGCGCATGATGTTCGTTGACGAGTCGCATCCGAAAGCGGGCGAACAGATCAGCTTCGAATCCGGCAAAATCGGCATGTTCTTCGATGTATACAGCTACGTTTCCAAGGCGCGGGCGATCACGGATTTCAAATGGAACATCGCGCCGATGCCGTCCGGGAAGCAAGGCGCCGTACCGATGCTGGGGCAAGCGGGATACGTCATTTTCAAGGATACGAAGCACCCGAACGAAGCGAAGGAACTGCTCAAGTTTTTCGCCGGCCAGGAAGGCATCGAGGCGACGTCGACGTTCTTCGTTCCGCCGCGGCTTTCGGTGCTGAACTCCGACGTGTTCCTGAATCAGCCGAACAATCCCGATCCGGAGTTCATCCGGCAGTCGGTCATCGACGAGATGCCGAAAGCGCGGTTCCAGCCGGGTCACGTACAGTGGCAAAAAATCGACAGCGAAATTCTGGCGGGGTTCGACATGCTGTTCGGTCAGATCGCCGAACCCGAAGAAGTGCTGCAATGGATGGAAGAAAAGGTCAATCCTTTGATGCAGCAATAAATCAAACAATACGACAAGCGGCGGTTCGGCGACGAACCGTTGCTTTGTCAGGAGGATGACGAATGAACCGATTTGATCATTCGGCGCCGGCAAACGGCCCGAACGGCGGCGGCCGTCCCCGGGGCGCGTCCGCTGCCGCCGGCCCCAGGCGGGGCAAAAGCGCGATGGCCCGCGAGGCGAACATGACCGGCTGGCTGTTCGTCAGCCCGATGGTGCTCGGTTTCGCGCTGCTGCTGATCGCCCCGTTGGTCATGGCTTTTTCCATGAGTTTTACCGACTGGCCGCTGCTCGGCGAAGCGAAGTTTATCGGGCTCGACAACTACCGCGCGCTGCTCGGCGACTCGTTGTTCTGGAAATCGCTCGGCAACACGTTTTATTTCGCGGCCGGACTCGTGCCGCTGAACATCGCGCTCGCGCTAAGCCTCGCTCTTTTGCTCGCGAGAAATTTGCCGGGCATGGGCATTTTCCGCACCGCGATCTTCATGCCCGTCGTCACGTCGCTCATCGTCTGGTCGATCGTCTGGAAATACATGTTCGCCACCGACTCCGGATTTATCAACCAATTGCTGCAGCTCGTCGGGATTCAAGGGCCGGCCTGGCTGTACAATCCCAAACTGGCCATGCCCGCGGTCATCGTCACCAGCGTGCTGAAAAACGTCGGATTGAACATGGTGCTGTTCATTACCGCGCTGCAGCAGGTGCCTTCGCATCTGTACGAAGCGGCGAAAATCGACGGGGCCGGCCGGGCGAAGACGTTTTTCTCCGTGACGGTGCCGATGATCACGCCGACGATCTTTCTCACCACGATCCTGACAGTGATCGGTTCGATGAAAGTGTTCGGGCAAATTTACGTCATGACCCACGGCGGCCCGGGCAACAGCACGAAAGTGCTCGTCTATTACATCTGGGAAAAAGCGTTCAGGCTGTTCGAGTTCGGTTACGCCTCCGCGCTGGCTTTCATTCTTTTCTTNATCATTTTGATTTTTACGTTGATCCAGTGGCAGCTGAGAACAAGGTGGGTGTTCCATGAAAGCTAGCATGTACGCGAAAACCCGGGGCGACGCCGTGTCCTCCGATTTTCTCCGGACGGTTTCGCGCGCGGACGTCCTGCTGCATTACGGCGCGCTGGTGATCGTTTCCGCCGTCATGATGATGCCGTTTTTGTGGATGCTTTCGACTTCGCTCAAGGAACCCGCGAAAATTTTCACGTTTCCGCCGGAGCTGATTCCATCGCCCGTCCGTTGGGCCAACTACACGGAAGTGCTGGAAAAAACGTTGTTCCACTTGTTTTATTGGAACAGTCTGTACATTGCCGCGACCGTTACCGCCGGCACCGTGCTGTTCTCCTCCCTGGCCGGGTACGCGTTCGCCCGCATTCCGTTTTCCGGGCGCAACGTCGTCTTTTTGCTTCTCTTGAGCACGATGATGATTCCGACGGAAGTGACGGCGATTCCGATGTTTCTTTTCATGCGCGAAATCGGCTGGATCAACACGCATTGGCCGCTGATCGTGCTGCCGATTTTCGGCGCGGGCGGCGTGTTCGGCGTGTTCGTCATGCGGCAGTTTTTCCTCGGCACGCCGAAAGAGCTGGAAGAAGCGGCGATGATCGACGGATGCTCCAGGATGAGAATTTATTGGGAAATCATGATGCCGCTCGCCAAGCCGGCGGCGGCGACGCTGACCATTTTCACCTTTTTGACGAGCTGGAACGATTTTTTCGACCCGCTGATCTTCATCAACGACCGCAAGCTGATGACGCTGCCGCTCGCCTTGTCGCTGTTTACCGACGAAGCGGGCACGGCCTGGCATCATCTGATGAGCGCCTCCGTGATGGCGACGTTGCCTTTGTTGATCGTCTTTTTTTTGGCGCAGCGGCAGTTTATTGAAGGAGTCGCGATGACCGGGTTGAAAGATTAGAAGGCAGGCCGTTTTGGCGTCCAGTTTCTCGCCTCCGGTTTCACGCCTCCCGGTTTCTCCTTGGGCGGGAAGCCGGGATCACCGCCCGGCGCCTCCGGCCTGCAACCAACGCCGGGATGGAACGTCCTCATCAACGCCGGGACGTGACGTTCAAACCACCATCAGGACAGGACGTTCGACAAGCGTCCGAGCAAGACTTCTGCATCAACCATTAGGACGGGTCATTCAACAAACGCCCGAACGAGCGAACGAGACTTCAAACAACGACGGGGAGTGAAATGGCGATGAAACGCAATTTTGACGCGGACGTGGTCGTCGTCGGCGGAGGACCGGCGGGCATCAATGCCGCCGTCGCCGCGGGCCGCCTGGGGGCGCGCACCGTGCTGATCGAACGGTACGGTTTTGTGGGCGGGATGTCGACGGCGGCGCTGGTCTATCCGTGGATGACGTTTCATACCGAACGCGGCGAACAAGTGATCCGGGGCATCGCCCAGGAAATCGTCGATCGCCTGATGCAGCGGGGCGGTTCGCCGGGACATCTGCGCGACACGATCGGGTTCGTGCATACGGTCACGCCGTACGATCCGGAAATTTACAAGGTCGTGGCGGTCGAAATGTTGAAGGAAGCGGGCGTGAAGCTGCTTCTGCACAGTTTTGTCGATGCTGTCCACACGGAGGGAGAGCGGATCCGTTCCGTGGAGATCACCGGCAAGTCCGGGCGCATGCGGGTGTCCGGGACGATGTTCGTCGACACGTCGGGTGACGCGGATGTCGCTTACCTGGCCGGAGCGCCGACGCTGCAAGGCAGGGACGGCGATCGGCGTACCCAGCCGATGACGATGAAGTTCCGGATGCGCGGCGTCGACTTGGCCAAAGTCAAACAGTACATGCTGGACCATCCGGAAGATTTTTACCATAAAACACTGATCGCCGAACTGCCTTCGCTGCCGCTGACCGGCGTGCAGGGATTTTATTCGCAATGGAAAGCGGCCGCGCTGCCGATCAATCGCGATCAGGTGCTGTTTTTTACCGGTCCGGCCGAGGACGAAGTGCTGGTGAACTGCACGCGCGTCCAAGGGTTGGACGGCACCGATGTGGAAGATTTGACGCTCGCCGAAGAAGAAGGGCGCAAACAGGTGCTGATGATGGCCGATTTCCTCAGAACCCGCGTCCCCGGCTTCGAAAAGGCGTCGATTTCCTGTGTCGGCGCGCAAATCGGCGTGCGCGAATCGCGGCGCATTGTCGGCCTGTACACGTTGACGATGGAAGACGTCCTCGCCGGCCGCCGGTTCGACGATGTCATCGCCCGGAGCGGCTACCCGATCGACATCCACGACCCGTCGGGAAAAGGCGTGACCGCCGCCTGGATCGAGGGAGACGGCGCCTACGACATCCCCTATCGCTGTTTGGTGGCCGAACGCATCACGAACTTGTTGGCGGCCGGGCGCTGCATCTCCACCTCTCACGAGGCGCTGGCGACCACCCGCTTGACGCCGAGCTGCATGGCGACCGGACAAGCGGCCGGCACCGCGGCGGCGCTTGCCTGCGCGCAAGGCGTCTCTCCCGCGCAGCTGGACGTCCGCGTCCTGCAGCACGAGCTGCGCAAAGCAAACGCGGTGCTGTAACGAAGCGGCCCGGGCATAAAACGCCCGGGCCGTATTGCATGGGCGCCTCTTCGCCTCCTTCGCCTGCAGGTTGCCCCTCTCAAGCGTTTCTGTATTTGATTCTTGGACCTTCATATTCCGTGATCGGACCGCCGTGTTTGTCGAGGATGTGCTCCACGAGCTTTTTCGCATGTTCAGTCGAGGGATTGTCGTTATATTGCTCAATCAACTTTTTCATCTGCGAATCCATGGCGGACCATCGTTCCACCAACTTTTCGGTTTTGTCGGCCCACACTCGCGCCAGCGCGCAGTAACCTTCCAACGCTTTTGAAATCGCCCATCCTGAAAAGATGGGATTCTCCGCGCCTGACTGCAGTTGCCCCTCAAGGTCACGGCATATTTCCGTTAAGGTGATTCTCCAATTCGCTTTTTGCAAATCCGATAATTCTTCCGGTCCCTCGTCATATTTCTTTTTCGCGTATGCCGCCAATTCACGGAGACATGAGTCCGTATCATATACGATGGTGCCGGTGGCAAATGATTTTAGCACGTGCGGACTTTCATCGAGAAGTTTTCTCCACTGGTCTTTCGGAAGAAAATAGGCTTCAACCGATACTCCATGGATCAATCTTTTAAAGTTCCATCCTTCGTCCGAGTCGACAACAATATTGAAATCCAAATCCGAGCTGGGGCTCTCTTTCCCTTGTTGAGCGGATCCGAAAAATAAGATCCCTTTGGTCGACGGCTCCAGTTTTACTTGTTGAACAAAGGAGTCGAACGCTTCCTGAAACTTCGCATTCATGATGGATGCCCCACCTCCTTATATGATTCACCTAGTAACTTTCACATTCCAGAACCATCGTCTTTATGGGTTTATGGTTTACGAGGTATTTGAATTTGATAATTGGGAGAAAAGCGGTACGTTTGGTGATCCCTTTGGTGCCCTTAATGTTTTTTTCACAGGGGCAGTTAATTATCTCAGTAGCTACAATGTTATATTTCGAAGAAGTCGCATCAAGATGAGGCTCATTAACATCCAGACGCTGGAAATAGATCCAGTAGGAAGGCGAATTCTTGAGGAATTTAGTAATCGTGTTAATTGGAATAGCAATGATTTATCAGCGCAACAAATCACCCTAAGAATTTCCCAAGCGATTATTTTCATCAGAATGTTCTTCCAGGATGCGAGCAATCGATCCCAATTCGTATTTTCCATTTGCAATATCGACGACAAACTCTACTGCATATTTGCGTTCCATTTTCAGATGGTATCCATTCATCATCAGAAATGCCTTTGTAACAAGATACGCTGTCCGCTTATTCCCATTATGAAAACAATGATTCTTGACCAGAGACTCCAACAATGCTGCCGCCTTGTCAAATAAGGTCGGATAAGCGTCTACTCCAAATACGCTTTGCTGCGGTCTATATACCGCAGATTCAAGCAAGCCGTGATCCCTCACGCCCGCCTGGTCTGCGTCATTCATCCTTCTCATGATAAAATAATGCGCTGCGATAATTTCTTCTTTGGTTAGGAAGATTGTCATATCATCATCGAACCCTTAGATCCTCAAGAATTCCCTCATCTTCTTCGAAAACATCAAAGAAAACTTCCAAGACCTCAGGGCGAACACCGTCAGGAAGTTTTCCTCCTTTTCGCGCTTTTCTCAACACCACTTCGCCGCGATCGTTTTCGATGAATTCGATCTCATCCCCTTGCGAAATGTTTAATTTCACAGCAAGACTTTTGGGCAAACTCACTCCCAAACTGTTCCCCATCCGTCCTACTTTGCGGAAATATCGAGTTTCAACCCGCTTATCCTTCGTCAATTTGATCACACCCGTCATTTGGCATTCTCCTTTCTATAGTATGATCAGCACAGAACTTGTTATACCTTATAACAGTTATAACTTTATAACATATTCTTATTTTATCAATTCATCCTGCAGATAAGAAGCAAAAATCACCACCTAATACCCGTTGTGGATTTCAATTGAAAAATTCATCCGGCGGATTCCCGTCAAAATAACCATGGATTTGCCCTGTGGCAAAGTGCGGACACACCGCGGCGCTCCACACAATGCGGTTGAACTCTTCCCATGGATCGCCATCATCGCTGCGATTGAAATCGATGATTCGGAGCTCTCCTTCCGGCGAAACGATCATATTCCCCACATGATAGTCGCCGTGCTGAAAACATTGCGGTCTCCCTTTGAGGTATGGTCTGTTTTCCTCAAGATAGGCGATAATTTTCTCGTCACCGTCAAACTTTACGCCGCAGTCTTTGTATTGTTGTATTTTTCTGTCTATTTTTCGGTTAAAGAAGGAATCCCACGGTTTTTGCTCCATTTAGGCAGGATTTCATGGATTTTCCTCAGGATTTGGCCTGCTGTAACGCCGAGTACATATTGCATCGTTTCCGGCAACTTGGGCAAAACTATCTCCGCCTCTTCGCCGTAAGCACCAGGTAAAAAGCGAATAAACACTTTGTCCGTTGTTACAAATCCCAAACTCAACAGGTTGAGATACAGGCACACCGCTTGCCGCCAATCGTTTCATGACTTCAAATTCCTTTTTCTTTTTGTCGTACTGTGAAATATCCGCGATGCGCAGCAATAATTTCTCGTTGGTTGCGGTTTCAACATAGTATTTTTTGTCGCTTGACCAGCCTTTGTGGATCGGATCGATTCTTTCAAACGCGGCATAGCTTTTGATATCCCACATGGAAGCGGCCTCCCGTCTATTCCGTGCATGGCGTAGAGCATTTACATATTTTATCGGTTTTTCCTGCTAATAAGAAGCCAATATCCCCTACCTCTTTCATATTAAACTGCTTGGGGCTGTCACCACGGCTCCCAGGCACTCCAAACATGCAAAAAATATACAGTCGCATCGACAAATTGGATGGTCCATTTTTGCAAATTGGTTGTTTTATGGCGAGGTGGTTGGATGTGAGTATAATGGTGCGAAAACGGATGGGATCAACGACAGCCCGTCAAGGAAGCGGAGGGGGCTTTTGTGAATATCCGTATAGACCGCAACAGTTCGCTCCCGTTATATGTCCAAATCAAAAACGCCATACGGGAAATGATCGCCGCCGATCTGCTGCTGCCGGGGCAGAAACTTCCGCCGGAACGTAAACTGGCCGAAACCCTGGGCGTCAACCGCACGACCGTATTGAACGCCTACCAGGAACTGAAGGCGGAAGGATGGGTACGGGCGGTCAGGGGAAGCGGCACGATGGTTCAGGATCATCGGAGTGAAAGGGGGCAAGCGGAAGCGAAATTCCCGAAGTATCGAGCCGTGGCGGATCCGCACGCGGCGAACCATCTGAACGGCAATGTGATCCGTGAACTGCTGACACTGCCTTCCGGACCGGATCATATCTCGTCGGCAAGCCCCCATCCGATTGCATTCCGCTTCAGGAAATCCGTTCCGCTCAAACCGAACTGATGAACTACGCCGGTGAGTCGTTGTTCCAGCATTGTCCGTCGGAAGGAGACGGCTCGCTGCGCGAAGCGATCAGCCGGTTGATGCAAAAAAGAGGCGCGGCCGCCTGTTCCGGAGCGGAGATCATGGTCGTTTCCGGCGCGCAACAAGGTTTGGATGTGGTGGCTCGCACATTCCTTCAACGGGGAGACGTTGTGTTCGTCGAGCAGCCCGCGTATTTCTCCGCGGTTCAACTCTTCCGCCTGTACGGCGCCGACGTGGTCGCGATTCCGCAGGATCCGAACGGAGGCCTGCATTTCGACGTTCTCGAAACGATGATATTCAGACATCGGCCGAAGTTCATCTACGTGCAGCCGACATTTCAAAACCCGACAGGACAAGTTTGGCCGCTGGAGCAGCGAAAACAGCTCATCAAGCTGGCGGAACGCCGCCATACGCTGATTATCGAAGCAGACCCGTATTTCGAGCTGCGCTATGAAGGGGAGCCGATTCCTCCGCTCAAAGCGCTCGATCGCGCAGGTCTTGTGGTGTATGTGGCGACGTTTTCCAAACTTCTTTACCCCGGCATGCGAGTCGGCTGGGTGTGTGCATCGCCGGATATCATCGCCGCCATGGTCCGGTGGAAACAGGCGATGGACCTGCATTCGAACCATTATTCCCAGGCGATCACCGACTGGATGATTCGCCGCGGCGTTCTGGAACGGCATTTGGCTTTCTGCACGGAACGGTACAAAGCCAAACGCGATTGGATGGTCGCCGCGATCCAGTCTTATGCCGACCAAGAGCTGATGCCATGCCGCGTTCCGCAGGGAGGATACTTTTTGTGGGTACAACTTCCGAAGGCGGTTTCTTCCACGGCTTTGCTGGTTCATGCGCTGGAGCAAAATGTGTCGTTCGTTCCGGGATCCTATTTTTCCGTTGACGGGGAAGAAGCGCTCGCATCCTATATCCGACTCAATTTTACTTGGCCTTCCCCGCAGCAAATCGAGCGGGGAATCCGCATTTTGGGGCAGACGGTGCGACGGTTGCTGGACAGCCGCCCATCGCGCGGCCAAGCGTTTCGTCAGTCCGTGCCGCTGGTGTGATCCGCGAGTATGGGAGGGAGGAATATCCAATGCACCCCTTATTGGCCAATCGGATGGAAGAGATGAAAGCGTCGGAAATTCGGGAACTGCTGAAGCTGACGGAACAACCGGACATGATTTCGTTTGCGGGCGGCTTGCCCGATGCGGATTTGTTTCCGGTTGAGCGGATTGCGGCGGTCAGGGAACGGATCATGAAAGAACAGGCGAAAGAAGCGCTGCAATATTCGGTGACGGAAGGATATCTCCCGCTTCGCGAGCAGATCGCGGCCCGGATGAACCTGCATCAGGGAACCGCGATCACCGCACGGGAAGTGCTCATTACGAACGGATCGCAGCAGGGGTTGGATTTGACGGGCAAGCTGTTTTTGAACGAAGGAGATGTCGTGCTGTGCGAAAGCCCGACTTATCTGGGCGCGCTGAATGCGTTCCGGGGGTATCGGCCGAAGTTTGTGGAAGTCGATACCGACGAGGACGGAATGAAGCTCGAGCATTTGGATGAGCTGCTGCAGACGCACCCGGTCAAACTGATCTATGTCAACCCGAATTTCCAAAACCCCACGGGGCGCTGCTGGTCCAAGGAGCGGCGGCAGGCGTTCATCGACCGCGTGCAGCGGGCGAATGTCATCGTCGTCGAAGACGATCCTTACGGCGAGTTGTGGTTTGAAGCGGGCGAGCGGCCGACGCTGTTTTCCATGGATCGGAAAGGATGCGTCATTTATTTGGGCAGTTTCTCCAAAATCTTTTGTCCCGGCTATCGGACGGGATGGCTCATTGCCGGTTCCCCATGGATGGAAAAATACGTGTTGGCCAAACAGGCGGTGGATTTGCACTCGTCGACCATCGGCCAAAGGGAAATTTCTTGTTATTTGGAGCAGTATCCGATTGAGGAGCATATCGTTCAACTCCGGACGGTGTACCGTCAACGAAGGGATGCGATGCTTGAGGCGCTGAATGTGCATATGCCCCCGGATGTCCGGTTTACGAAGCCGCAGGGCGGAATGTTCGTCTGGGTGGAATTGCCGGAAGGCGAAAACGCGCGCGATTTGCTGGTGCGATGCTTGCCTCTTAAAGTGGCGTTTGTGCCCGGCGGCGCCTTTTATCCGAACGGAGGCAACGAACATACACTTCGTCTCAACTATTCCGTGACCAAAGAAACGCAAATTCGGGAAGGAATCAAGCGATTGGCGCAAGTGATCGGGAATGAACGGACGCGGCGGCGTGCATGAGCCCAAAAGGAGCCGGCTTCCTGTACCCGGGCAGCCGGCTCGAATCATTTCCGTACGGGGCTGGATTCTGCACGAATGTCCTGTTTTTCCCTTTACGATGAACAACATCCCCCTATATTTTCCAACCGTTTCTGTTTCCCGACGTTGATATTCAGATACAATCCAACTGCTCTTGAAGCGTTTCCCAGTGATCCTCGATCCAGTGCATTTCTTCAATAAATCGTCCAAGCAAACCGCGCAGGTTGCTTTCCGCCCGCACCTCGGTTCGCAGCCACCAAATGGATTCGATCAAATACAGCATACTGATCGCCCGGACCACAATGCCTTTCGACAGTTCCAAATGCTCCCGATACCCTTCCACGAACGAGGCAACGGTGTCGGTACGCAATTGCCCATCCCGCAAAGATCCGGACAATATGGCGCGCGCCACATCGATTTCCGGATACGCTACCGCCATGCGGTCAAAATCGACGATGCCGGCCAATCCGTGCTCGTTCACCAAAATGTTGTCCACCCACAAATCCCAATGCAGCCACCCGACAGGACATGCGTCAAACATCTGAAAATCCAACGATTCCACGAACTGCCGAGATCTCGTTAACCACTCCAAAACGATCTCGTCGTTCGCCTCTTGCGCTTTCTTCCAATTTCCCTGCCAATCTTTAAAGTAACCCTCTTTGTCCGGTTTCCATGCCGGATTGTCCATTGGCTGTACAGACCGCAGCCACTTGTGCATGTTTCCGGTGGTTTGCCCCAATTCAAACATTTGGGCTTCACTCAAACTTCCTGCGGGCATTGTGTATCCATCCACCCAGTCGAGTACGGCATAATGCAATCCCGTCG